>WLWI01002032.1_pt1 | contig 17495 bp, 13 predicted proteins | sample 6701501 | NCBI WGS metagenome assembly WLWI01 (sample SAMN12718690, study PRJNA515312) | sponge metagenome | isolation source: marine sponge | host: Mycale hentscheli | place: New Zealand: South Island, Marlborough, Capsize Point | collected 2014-11-01
TGGGCTGGCTCAATGAAGCCCAGGCCGAAGCTGCGGTGCGCGGCCGCCTGCTGCTGGACGACTCGACGCCTGCCGTGTGCGAAATCGCTGTCGCGGCCGGGGTGGTCAGCTACCAGCTGCATCCGAAGGTCTACGAGATATCGCATCTGCGGTTCGTGAGCGCGGCGACATCGCAAGCGTGCGGGCTGGATCTGGTGTCGCGCGAGTTTCTGGATTCCAAACATCCGCACTGGCGCGATCAGGGGCCTGGCGAACCTCGCTTCGCCATCCAGACCGAGACGCGGCTGCGCCTGGTGCCTGCGCCGCGCGAGGCGGGGACGCTGCGGCTGGAGGCCTATCGACTGCCGCTTAAGCAGCTCACCAATTGCAACGACAAACCCGAGATTCACGAGGCTCACCACGCCTATCTCGTGCACTGGGCGCTGCATCGCGCTTTCGGGCTGCCGGATTCCGATGGCTTCGACCCGTCGCGGTCGGCCACATCCCTGGGGGAGTTCGAAGCCTACTTCGGCGCCCGACCCGATGCCGATCTGCGCCGTGCGACCCGTCATGACGAGCCCCAGGTGACCGTGGTCCATACCCTGTGAGAGCAGGAGGAGAAGAGCATGCGAGGATTCGATCCCGAGAAAATGAAGCAGGCCAGGGCTGAAGCGCTGGCCAACCAGCCGCGCCTAGGGTTCCGGCCGCGCGGCAGCGAGCAGGAGCGGGGCCAGCCAGGGCCTGGCCTGGGCTTCGGCCCCACATCGGTGCTGGAAGCGCAGAGAGCTCAGGCCCAGAACCAGGCACCCGACTCCATCCCCGGAATGTTCAAGCCGGGTGAGTTCGTCTTGCCGCCCGATACCGTGCACGCCATGGGCGGCGCTGGCGCGCTGCAGGCCGCCGTCGATGCCACCCACACACCAGCCCCCGAGCTGGCATTCGTGCCGCGCGGCTTCAAGCCCAAGGTGTTCTTCGCCAACGGGGGGCGGCCTGAAGACCAGATCCCCATGGGTGGCCAGCGTCCGGCGCCTGCACCCGACGGCTCCCAGGACAACCCGATGAATTCGGAGCTGGGCCGGAACGTGACCAACACCCTGGGCGCATTGCCTGGGGCTGCCAGCGTGCCGGGTGCCGTCGCGCGCGTTGCCGGTGCGGGTGCTGGTGTGTTCTCGGGCGCAGGCCAAGCCGCAGGGCTCGCCGGGCGCGCGGCCACCGCTGCAGCACCTTTGGGCGTGCCCGCAGCCGGCGCCGTGGGCCTGGGCGCGGCCTACCAGGCTGAACGGCCCGTGGGCGGCCTGCCGTCCCTGCGCACGACCAGCTCCACAACCCCAGCAGCGTCTCCTGGAAGCAGTCCCGCCAGCGGCACGGCGCTTGCCAGCTCTGGCGCCAGCATGGGCCCGCCGGATGCCGCGGCCCCGTCCGAAGTGATGCCGGGTGTATACCGCCGCGGCAACAGCTACGCCGACAGCGCACAGGCCGCGGCCCTGGGCGACCAGCCGCGCGGCCTTCCGTCCTGGCAGAACCAGAACGCGGCCAACAACCTCGCAGGCCAGCAACAGGCCGAATCCATGGGCCGCGTGCAGGCCGCCATGGCGCCGCCACCCACATCGCCCATCCAGCGCGTGGCCATCATGGGCTCCGGGGACGCGCGCGGATTCCGCCGTGCCAGCAACCTGCGCGCATCAGATCGCGGCGACCTGGCGCGCCTGCAGGAGGCCCAGCGCTACGACACCCGCCTGGGCTTCGCGGCCGGCCAGCAGCAGCTGGAGCGCGACCGCATCGCGGCCGACACCTTCCGCACAGCACGCGGGTTCAATGTGGATCAGCAGCGCCTGGACACCGAGCGCCGCCTGGCCGATTCGGAAATCACGGCGCGCGGCTTCAAGTCGCGGGCTCAGCAGCAGGAAGAACGGCTGCGCAATACCTTCCTCGATCCGAACGCAACACCACAGCAGCGTCAGCAGGCCCAGCAGTCCCTGCGTGCGATCAGTGGCGAAGCAGAGCAGTCTCCATGGAAGGTGACGGTCACGCCGGCCACAAAGAATGCTGACGGTTCAACAACCCAGGGCAGCATCATTCGGCACAACGGTGTCACGGGTGAGGTGCAGCAGGTGGATGGGGGATCTTCGGGCTCTCTGCCCACGGTGCGCAGTCCAGACGACTTGGCCAAGCTGGCGAAGGGTGCGCTGTTCGTAGATGCCAACGGGGTGCAGCGGCGGAAAACCTGAGGCGGCGCCTATCTTGCCGGTGGCATTACGGTGGAGACGCCGTCCAGCCACTTGGTGTCTTCCTTGCTGGAGGCCTTGAACTCGCTCATCGTCCGGATCACCGTGTCGGTCGAACCCTTGATGATCGCGTTCTCCCGGCCCTTGTCCTGCGTCACCCAGGCCCAGAAGTCCTTCCGGGAAAACAGCGCATCGGCATCCGGGTGCGCGGCGTAGATCTTCCTGTAGTGCGTCTCCAGCTTCAGCAGGTCTGCATCGGTCTTGACGGCCGGGTGCTGCGCGCGAATCTCAGCTGACAGCGGATACCGCTCGCACATGTCCGTCGGACCAGCGCTCGGCGTGTACAGGCAGCCGCACGCGCGCATGATCATCCCCGCCGCCGGCTGCCAGGACGTGTCGCGCGCCCTGTCCAGCGTGCATTGTTCTGGTGACTTCGGCCCCAGCAGGCCACGGCCCGAGCCGCGGCGGACCTCGAAGAACTTGTCTGGGTGCTGCTGGGCGCACAGGTTCAGCGCGGCAGCATGGGCCGGCGCGTTCTTCACCCCAGGGAGCTTGTCAAGGAGGCAGGTGGCGTAGTCGGCAGCGAAGGCCGAGCCGGCGAACAGGAGGACAGGGAGGGTGAGCAGGCGGCGCATGGGCGGAATGTATCAGCCTCTGCGATCAGCCCGCCGCGAGACGGTACGCAGGTACAGACCTGCACCCACGGCAGTCAGGACCAACGGAATAGGGGCGAGCAAGACAAAGCTGGTGGCGTAGACAGCAGCGCCCACCACCGCTGCGATCAGCGCGTGCAGCATTGGCCGGTTGCTGGCCGACCGGGCGACCATGCCACCTGCCAGCAGCGGCGGCACGACCAAATATGCAGGGATCAGCACCCACAACGCATTCGAGTACTGCACTACACCAGGCTCTGGGTTGCCCATCACGGACTGCATCAGGAGGCTCAGCAGCCACCACACGCAGCCGTAGCTGATCAATAAGGCTATGAATAGCGTCTTGTAGTCTAAGTCCCGCATTCAGCGGCCCTCGATTGTACTTGCGGCCACGGCTGCCATGGATGCAATGAGTGAGAGATGTCCAAGGATGTCTGGCAATCACTCCCCCCAGAGTTTGCGTAGAAATTGCTGGCGTGAAGAATCAACTACATGAAAAAGTTTCAGATATCACACCATGCGTTATTCTGGTTGTTTGTTGCCTATATAACGGGCTGGAAGTGCAAGCTTGCAGCGCGGGCAGGAGTATCCTTCCTTTGGTTTGTTTTGCAGGATGGAGGCTATTCTGTTATCGAAGCAGTTTGTGCATATCCAATGTGGTGGTTTCGTCGCCTTGATCTTTGGCTTGTATACGTAGGCAAAGGCACCATACCCCAGGTTCTCAAGCTCATAATTGTTCGAAGTCGATATCCAGTCTTTAAGCTTTTCGTTTTCTTCGGTGAGTCGTTGGGTGCGATTCAAGAGCGTCATTTTCTCCTCTGCGCTAGTCGCATTAGCGAGCAGAGCTTGCGAGAGTTTCTCCTGAAGAGACGCCGCTGAAGTCATGAGCGCGCCATAACTTTCCAACCCTTCGAGTTGTTTTAGCAGCGAGGTTAAGGTCCCAGCACTTCTTATTGCATCAGCGATTTCGCTAGCCATGGGTTAGCCCAAGAGCCCTACCACTCCGCCGGCGATGGAAGTCACAAGCGGATGTTTCAGGAATTGTCCGAGTAAATTCTTGGCCTCTTCTTTTTGCTCTGGGGATGCAGAGGATGAATTAATTAATTTTACCAGCTCTTTGACGCTGTTGTCGATTACTTGATGATTATGGTTGCCGACAACAACATTGTTTGAATTGGAAATATTAATTGTTTGAGATGCCATGAGATCTATCCTTAAGTCTGGAGATGCGCCAGTTTCGATAACATCCACGCCACGCGCTGATATTTTGCAAGCTGCCATGAATTTAGTTCCGGCAAGCATGTCTACAATATTTGCGTCCACTAATCCATGTTGCTTAAGTTGGCCGCAAATCCTAACTAAATCTTGTTGATCAATAGGTATTGGAAAGTCAGTACCTTGGGGGGTGTATTGCTGAACCTTGCGCTTGTCGTACAGGTGTTGAAGAATAATGCCACGAAGTTCTATATCAGTCATGTCGCTCCCTAGGTGGATATGTGCAACCATATGCTACAACATTTGTCAATGTGAGACTAGAGCTTCTTCGTTGAGGGTTTTACGATGATCTAATTTGTTGGCAGGGATGCTGCTTGAAGCGTCAGGCTTTGTGCATTTTTGGGATTTAATGCAAGTGATATTTCAATCTCATTTGCCCGATATCTACGGAATTTAATCATGCCCGGCGCACGCTTCGTCGGGCAAGTACCCCGGCCAGGGCTTGATAACACGCTGACTCCCAGGGGATGCTGGGACTATGGCTCATCTTCCAATCTTGATCCTCTCTGGCGCGCTGTTCCTGGCTCTTGTCTTGGTCTGCGTGGCCTTGTGCGCGGCCCGTCATGCGAGGGCTGCTGCGCGGCCTGCTGACGCCGATTTGGCCTATGTGCGCGACGTGCTGCTGCTCGCGCGCCGTGAGTTCGACTTCCACGGCGGCTGCGTGGCCACCGACCGGCCGGACTTGCCCCTGTCGCCAGACACCAGCTGGACCGTCAATTTCTCCAGGGCCCGCGCGGCTATTGACATCGCCTTGGACCTACTGGAGCGCGCGGCACCACCATCAGGGCCAGAAGATGTGGGTGGCTGCACCACCGGCTTGCTGAGCGGGCCGCTGTCGGAGCGGTCCAAATTCGACCCGGCGTCCACTGCCTGACCCGCTCCCGCCCCCGGCTAGGGTTCGACCTCTCTCCCCCTCGAGGGGAGAGTGGGGGACGAGGACTCAAGCCGAGCGCGGCGCAGGCAGGTGCCCGGCCATGTGACTGAGCCGGTTTGCGCAGGTTGCGGCCAGGCGGGCCAGCACCGCGGGCTCGACACTCATGCTGGTTTCGATGGCGTCATAGAACCGGTCCATCGGCATGACATACGCGTTGCTGTCGATCTTCTTGGCTTGCGGGACTAGGCCTCGCGTGTTGACATCGAAGCTCAGCATGAAGCGATCGGCCTGCCAGTTCTGGCCCGTCATGACGGCATCGAAGATCGCGCGGGAGACCTGGGGCATGACTTCAGCCACCAGCGACAGGGCGCTGTTGACGCGCTCGGGAGACCAGCCGGCCGGCTGGGCTGCCTCCTCAACAATGTTCGGCGCGTAGCCCTGCGGCAGCTTGGCGATCAGGTACTGCCGCGCTTCCGTGTGCCGTGCCGCCGGCAACTCCAGGTAGCTGTTCACCCGGAACTTCTTCTGGAAGCGCGCCCAGGTCTCCGCGTGCTTCTGTATTCCAGCGTCCACGATGGCCTGCACGATCTCGCGCAGGTCCTGTGCCTGGGCGGGGCTGATGCGGTCATAGTCCAGATCCATCTGGCCGGATCGCGCGCCTGGCGCTGCCTGGGCCAGGAACACCCGGATGACTCTGAGATGGAAGGCTGCGCTGATCCAGGCCGCGTAGGCGATGACCAGTTCGCGGCACGCGTAGGTTCCGCCGTACTTGCCGCGCTTGGTTTCCAGGTAATTCCGGGAATCACCGGAATTGGACAACTCGGCGATCAGGGCCTTGGTCTGCTCAATGCGGAGAAATTCGTGCGGCTGATGTCTATCCTCGCCGCCGCTTTCCTTGTGCAGATCGTTCAGAGAGAACAGCCCGCCAACTTGGCGAACGCTTGTAGATCCGATGATCAGTGCAATAGAATCTGACATGTCGACTCCTTGAATGTTTGCTTGGTTTTTGACATCCAACGCCCCGAAGCTCCTACCTTCCGGGGCGTTTCCTTTTTCAGCCTCGTGAGGCATGGCTTGCCTCCTTGGCCTCTCGCGATGCGACACCTTCACGAAGCATCGCAACAATCTGCGCGTTGAACGAGCGATCCTCCGCCAGCGCGGTGGCGTGCACCTGCTGGTGCAGGTCTCGGGGAAGACGAAGGGCGGTCTTCTGCCAGTCGGTTTGAGATTGATTCGTAGCCATACACTCCTTGAACAAGTCACCGTGACTTGATGGCCGGAGTGTACGGCACCGTGACTCCTTGTCAAGCGTAAATTTGCGTCACGGTGACATTAGATATACTTCATGCCATGGTCACCAAAACTTCCAGCACTGGGCGCGAATCGGACAAGTTCATGCTCCGGCTGCCTGACGGCATCCGAGACCGCATCGCCGAGGCTGCGAAAGCGAACAACCGCACCATGAACGCCGAATTGGTGGCGCGGATACTGCAGTCATTTGACGAGGGCATACGTTCGACAGCCTCGCCGATGGACGGTGGTCTGAAGCTTGGAAAACAGACGCCTCCTGCTGGAAAGCAGGGTGCAGATGACGCGTTGGAGCGTATCGAGTGGCGCCTCGAATATTTGGCTCGCGTTCTTGACAATGTCGGCCCAAAGCCTCCGTTTGCGTTGCCCCCAAGCGCTAAAAACGCTGAGCCACCCACCGCCGCCAAGGCGCCCAGGGCGTCGCGTAAGAAGTAGCCCCGCCTAGGGTTCGACCGCCCCGCACCTCTCCTTGAGAGTGGGGGGATGGCACAGAACTGGCTCGATCAAGCTTCCACCCCCGTCACGCCGACAGAGCAGAAGGCCTCTGCAGACACGTCGTGGCTGGACAAAGGATCCACTCTCGTCACCGATGGTGAGCCGAAGGGGCGCTCCGCCACCGATTACGTGCGGGACGCGGCGGCCTGGGCAGCCAAGGGCGCCGTGGCCGTGCCCGAGGCGGTTGTCGGACTAGCCGACATTGCCACAGGCGGGCGCGCGGGCAAGATTCTGGAGAACGAGGGTGGTGCCGTCGGCTTCCGGCCGAAGCAGGCGCGCGAAGCCATTAACGAATGGCATTCCGATGCCACCAAGGAAGCCCAGCGCAAGTTCCAGGAGGCCGAGGGCCTGGGCGGCAAGTTCCAGGCCGCCATCGAGAATCCTTCCAATATCGTCGGCGCGGTCGTTGAATCGCTGCCCGCCATGGGTGCGGGCGGCGTGGTGGCGCGCGGGCTGGGCGCGGCCACGCGGCTGGGCCAGGCAGGTGCCAAGGGTGCTGCTGCAGCTGGCGCGCTGGGTGAGGGCATCGTGGGCGCGGACTCGGCGGCCGAGCAGATCCGCCAGGAATCCGATGATGGTCTGCTCTCGCCGGGCCAGACGGCTGCAGCGGCTGCCACGGGCGCGGCCACGGCCGGGCTGGGGTATGCGGGCGGGCGCGTGGCGCAGCGCATGGGCATTGGTGACGCCGAGACCATGCTGGCCCAGGGCAACAAGGGCATTGCAAAGCAGTTCGCCGATGACGCGGCCACGGCCGCCGCCAATCCGCTGGTGCAGCAGCGCGCGGTCAAGAGCATTCCGACTCAGGTAATCCAGGGCGCGATCTCCGAGGGCTTCCTCGAGGAGCTGCCGCAGTCGGTTGCCGAGCAGATCTTCCAGAACCTGGCCCTCGGCAAGGACTGGTCCGAGGACGTGGATACGGCGGTGGTGCTGGGCACGCTGTCGGGCGCGGCCATGGGCGGCGGCGCGGCAGGGTATCGGGCGGCGCGCGAGCCCCGCGTGCCTGCTGGTCAGCCCGCCGAGGCGCCTGCAGCGGATCAGCCCGGGGCCGAGCAGGCGGCCAGCGCACCTAGTGCTGCGGGTCCTGCTGAGGGCGCGAGTTCCGAAGGTGCCGCCACGCCACCGAATGCCGGCTTGGAGACCATGCGGCGTGAGTTTGAAGCTCGCGTGTCGCAGCTGCAGCAGGAAGAGGGCGGCGAGCCTCAGGTGCCACAGAGCACGCCGCCCGATGGTGCGGCCGCGCTGGCCCAGCAGCGCGCGCAAGAGCAGGCCCGGCGCGATGCCGAGATGGCCGCGAACCGCGCCGTGCAATCGCCTGATGACGAGATCCTGCAGTCCACTGGCGCGGCCATGCCGCCCTCGCGTGCCATGGGCCTGGACCCTGCTGCTGGTTCGCTGTCCGCAGCTGCTGCCCTGGCCGTGGATTCCGGCGCGGCAGCTCAGGCCCAGCAGGCCGATGCCTTGGCGCAAGCCGCCGAAGTTGCCGCCCGTGCGCCAGCCAAGAAGAAGGCCTCCGAGCGCCAGGTCACTGCAGACCCTGCCACAGGCGAGATCCAGGGCGGGGCCCTGGCCACCTGGACCGATGAAGACCTGTCGAACGCATTCCGTTCTGCGCAGGCCAAGGAGGTGCGCACGCCGCTCGCCCTAGAGCTGCAACGTCGCCGTGCAGAGCGCGAGAAACAGACCCCGGCCGCCGCACCGGCCGCATCTGCAAATCCATCCACCCAGCAAGGAAGCATCGATGGCACACAAGCCGATCAAGCCCAGCCACCGCGCGCGGAATCTTCGCAGGCAGCAGGAGCGCAGGGAGCGCCGGTTGCAGGTCCTGGCCCTTCGCAGGAGCTGACTGATGGCACCACCTCGTCTCAGCACGATGGCTCGCAAGCAGTTGCAGCGCCAGGCCCGCAGGCTCAAGCGCCGGTCCAAACCCCTGCCCAGCGCATCGACGCTGGGCGCGCGGCCTGGGCCAGCATGCCCACCGCAGAGCGCAAGGCTCTGGCCGGACGGCTTGAGGGCCTGAAGCCAGTCATCCGCAAGGCGCTCCCCGGCGCCACGTGGGAGCGGCTGAATGTGGACCTGCAACGCAAGATCGCGGACGCCATAGCGCCGCAGGGAGAGACCAATGATTCACCCGCACCTGCAGTACGGCTGGCAGATGAACGCCCAGCAGGCCCTGCGGCTGCTCCGGAGGCTGGGAGCGGTCAGCCGGCAGGACGCGCGCCAGATGCGCAGCCTGCTGGGCCGCGAGGTGGCCGTGCCGGACAGCCTGCTGCCGGCGTGCAATCTGCTGTACCTGGCCGAAGTGGCGCCAGCGAACAGGCTGCCGGTGTAGCTCCTGCTGCTGCGCCAGCGCCCACGGCAGGAGAGCAGCAGGCCCAGGCCATCGCAAAGGAAGGGAACGACGCGCGGCGCGCGCAGCTGCTGGCCGCCAGCGAGCGCTGGACCAGCATGCCGGCGGTCGAGCGCCAGGCTGTGGCAGCCAAGGCCAAGGGGCTGAACGCTCTGGCGCGCGCATCGTCCCACACGCGCGCCTGGGCAGACTTGGCGCCCAAGGTGCGCGAGAAGCTGGCCGCCGCCATGCCCGATGCTGCTGCAGCACCTGCTCCGCAGGCCCAGGCCGCCCCAGTGCCAGCCGCCGCAGTCGTGGACGCCGCCGCTCAGGAGGCCGCCACCAGCGATCAGAACGATCTGCCCACGCCCACCGAGGCCCAGAAGGAGGCGGGCAATTACAAGAAGGGACACGTCCGCCTGAATGGCCTGGACATCAGCATCGAGAACCCAGCCGGCAGCCGCCGCCGGCCTGAATGGCCGCCGCTGCAGAACCACTACGGCTACTTCAAGGGCTCCGTGGGCGCGGACAAGGATCATGTGGACGTGTTCATGACCGACCGCGCGAGCGACCCGGACCTGCCGGTGTTCGTCGTGGACCAGGTGAACCGCGATGGCTCGTTCGACGAGCACAAGGTGGTGTTGGGCGCGGCCGACGAGGCCGACGCGCGGGCCACCTATCTGGGCAACTATGAGAAGGGTTGGACGGGACTGGGCGCCATCACCCAGATGACGCAGGACGAGTTCAAGGCCTGGGTGCGAGATTCGGCCAAGACCCGGAGGCCGGCAGGACAGATGGAGAGCACCGCGCAGCAGCAGGCTATCAAGGCGCACGGCCTCCCTGAGGACACTCAGTTCAAGCCGGGTAAGGGCGCGCTGGGGTCTGGGAAATGGACGGCCAGCGTCAGCGGCCAGTCCAGCGCCCTTTCCTCGACAGTGGACGAAGCCGCCAAGTCACTCGCTGGCTTCCTGTCGATGGACCGCGCGCGTACCGACGCGGAAACACAGCGCCAGGCCCTTTCCGGCATGGTGGCGGAAAAGCTCAAGCGCGGCGAGAAGCCGACAGACGTGGAACTGCGCGACCTTTTCGGATTGGCGCCGAACCATACCTACGTTGAGCAAGCCGCTGTCGGGCAGTTCTTGGTGGACCACATGGCCGTGCCTCGAAACGGCATCCGCAAAGCACTGGGGGCTGCTGCCGGTGATCGCACGTCGGACGGTGGCGCGAAGTACCCAATCGTCTATCCGCGCAAATTGCATGAGGTGTTCGGCCCGAAGCAGGCCGACGCTGCACCAGCGCCCCGGCCGCCGCGCGGCATCCTGGCCAAGAAGGCCGCCGCCGAGGAAGCCGCCCGCGCTGCCTACTACACCCCAGGCAACATCTTGAAGAGCTACGGCGGCGGGTTCGATCGCGTCGTCTCTTACACACCAGCCAATGTTGATGGGGTCTGGAGCGTGACCGTTCGCGAGGTGGAGAAGCAGGGCTCAGGCTGGGAAGATGTGCCGGGCGTGCGCGAGCGCACCCATGCCACGCCGCCCAGTGCGCGCGAATTGAAGGCCGGGCCAGTGGAGCGCACCGAGGAACTGCCATTCCGGCGCGCCGAGGCCGAGGGCCAGGGCCTGACAGATGACCAGATGGCCAACCTGCTGCGCATCATGCGCCCGGAGCCAGCAGCGTTCTCCGATGCCGCGCGCGCCCAGGCCGTGGGCCAGGTGCGTGAGACGGTGGACGCCATCCGCAAGGGCTGGAGCAACGGCCCCGAGGTGGTGGTGGCGTTCGACATGAACGACCCGGCCGTGCCCGAGGCGGCGCGACGCGCGGACTTGCGCCAGCGCAGTGGCGGCGCCTCGGGGGCGCCCGAGGGCTTCTACTGGCGCGGCAAGGCCTACCTGCTGGCCAGCAAGCTGAATACGCCCGCCGACGCGGCCCGCGTGCTGCACCATGAGGTGCTGGGCCACCATGGGCTGCGCGGAATGTTCGGACCGGAGCTGAATAAGATCCTCAACCAGGTGGCCACCATGCGCAAGGATGAGGTGGATGCAAAGGTCGCGGACTATGGCCTGCGCGGCGTGGCGCTGGGCCGGCGCACGGCGGCCGAGGAAGTGCTGGCAGAGATGGCCGAGAAGACGCCGCAGCTGCATTTCGTGCGCCGCGCCGTGGCCGCCATCCGCAACTGGCTGCGGGCCAACGTGCCTGGGTTCAAGGGCCTCAAGCTCTCGGATGCCGACATCATCCAGGGCTACATCCTGCCTGCGCGCGATTTCGTGGAGCGCGGGCAGCGCGCCGCGACCGACCGCATCGAGCCGTCATTCAGCCGCGGCGCGGCCGAGATGTCGCTGGTGGACAAGGCTCGCGTGCTGCAGGGCGAGCCCGTGGCCGTGCTGCGCGGCGATGAAGCGCCCCAGGGCTATCCGCTGCTGCGTGCCTGGGCAACCAAGGTGTTCAAGGATGCCGGGGGCCAGGCCCTGAATCCTGAGCTGGGCGCCGTTGTGCTGGACGAGCGCGCGGTCCGTGACAGCATGGCTCATGGCATGAACCCGTTCAAAGCTGCTGCATTTGCCGCAGTGCCTCGGATTCTGGAGCAGGGTGTTGTGGTTGCTGAGGGCCGCGCCAATGATGTGCAGAGCTACTTCGTGAGCGCGCCTGTGCAGATCAAGGGGGTAGATGACATCGTCACCGTGCTGGTGCGCCAGGACGTGAACAGCCGCAGGATGTACCTGCACAGCGTCATCACAAAAGAAAATCTCCTGAAGGCCAGGGATTCCGGGGCCGGTGCCGAAGCACCCGAGGAGCGATCCGGCAAGGTCACTTCAGGAGACGTTGCCAGTGTACTGCGGGGTCTCCTGCAGATCAACACGCGGGAGGCCGCTGGCCAGGATGGTGGTGAAGACCTCATGTTCAGTCGCTCGCGGCTTTCGGAGATCAAAGACAGCGCTCTGGACCAGCTCCAGAAGACGATGTCCCACCCGGGCAAGATCTCTGTCTGGGACAAGACCATCGGCACCATGCGGCACCTGGCCGAGCGCGTGCCAGAGTTCAAGCCCGTCTACGAGACGGCCCAGCAGAACATCGATGACGTGTCCATGCTGGCCAACGATGCGGCCGACCGCGCGCCGCGCTTGCTGCCGCGCGTGGACACCATCGGCGACCTGGTCGGAAAGAACCGCAAGACCCCCGTATCGGCGGCCGACAACAAGGCCGTGGCCAAGCCGTTGTTTGAAGGCACGCTCCTGTGGGGCCGGGACGTGGATGGCAAGGCCGTGCTGGTGGACGAGTTGGCCAAGAAATACGGCAATCTGCCTGCCGACGACAAGGCCCAGTTGCTGCTGCGCGCCGGGCGACTGGATGACCGCATGCTGGGCGCCTGGCGCGGCTTGCCGTTGGCCCAGTACGAGGCCAATGTGAATTCCCGCTTCGAGAGCAAGATGCTCAAGCCGGGGGCAGTGTGGACGGACGCCGAACTGCAGACCATGTTCGGCGCGAAGCCCAACCAGATCGCGCTGTACCGCGAGGCGCGCGCGGCCATCGACCGCTCCATCGATATGACCGCACGGGCGGACATGATGCGCGCGCTGGGCGACGAGTACGCTGGCATGCGTGACCTGTTGCTGGATGCCCCCAAGCTGTCGGACGCTCTGGAGCTGCTGACCGCCACGCTGCAACACGACGCCAAGGCCAAGCCGGAGCTGGCCGACCGGCTGCTGCAGCTGAACAACCTGGTGGTGGACCGTGCGGCCACGGCCAAGGACCTGCAGGACGCCGGGTATGCGCCGCTATCGCGGTTCGGCCGGTACACGCTGGACGTGGTGGATCAGGATGGCAACCGGCAGTACTTCGGCATGTACGAGACCATGAAGGATGCCAACCTGGCCAAGATCCAGATGGCCCAGGCCTTCCCCGGCGCCGTGATCACCCAGGGCACGATGAGCCAGCAGTCCTTCAAACTGTTCGCCGGCATCACGCCCGAGACCCTGGAGATCTTCAAGGACATGGTGGTGGGCAAGGAGGCCGACGCGGCCACGCGCAAGGTCTATGACGAATACCTGAAGCTGACCAAGAACAACCACAGCGCCTTGAAGCGCCTGATCCAGCGCAAGGGCATCGAGGGCTACAGCCATGACGTGGGCCGCGTGGTGGCCAACTTCGTTTACAGCAATGCACGCCAGGGCGCGGCGGGCCTGAACGCGGGAACGATGGACCGGGCGATCAACGACATTCCCAAAGACCGGGGCGAGCTGAAGGACCTGGCCATGGGTCTGCGCAGCTACATCCGAGACCCACAGGAAGAGGGCCAGGCTGTGCGCGGCATGCTGTTCGCGCAGTACCTGGGCGGCTCCCTGGCCTCGGCCTTCGTGAACATGACCCAGCCCTTTGCGGTCACGTTGCCATGGCTCAGCCAGTTCGGCGGCATACGTGCGGCCAGCGGCCAGATGACACGGGCCCTGAACGATATGCGCCGGTCCTGGATGGAGAAGGGCTTCAGCTATGAACCGGACTTGGCTCATGCCCTGCAGACTGCCCAGGATGATGGCGTGGTGTCGCCGCAGGAAGTGCACCAGTTGATGGCCCAGGCGCGCGGTGCGGGCGGCCTGCGCTCGGGCGACGGCACGCGGGCCGGCGATGCGCGCGCCGCGGCGGGCAATGCCTGGGAGCGCGCCAAGGTGGCATGGGGACAGCCCTTCGCCCTGGCCGAGCAGTTCAACCGCCGCTCCACCTTCATCGCTGCATTCCGGATCGCCAAGGCCCAGGGCATGCCCGATCCCGGCGCTTTCGCGCGCAAGGCGGTGCTTGAGACCCAGTTCGTCTACTCGAAGGCCAACAAACCCCAGTGGGCCCGCGGCGCCGTGGGCGGCACGCTGTTCACCTTCAAGACCTATTCCGTCAGCTACCTGGAGCTGATGCAGCGCATGTGGAAGCAGGGCGGGCCCGAGGGTAAGCGCGCCGTGGGCTGGGCCCTGGCCATGCTGCTGCTGATGGGCGGTGCCGGCGGCGTGCCCTTCGCCGAGGATGTGGAGGACCTGATCGACGGCGCTGGCCAGCTGATGGGCTACAACATCAGCAGCAAGCAATGGCGCAAGCAGGCGCTGGCGGGGATCGTGGGCAAGGAACTGGGCGAGTTCATGGAGCAGGGCCTGTCGGGCCTGCCGGGCGCGCCCATCGATGTGTCCGGGCGCCTGGGCATGGGCAACCTGATCCCCGGCACTGGCCTGTTCCTGACCAAGCAATCGCGCGAGCGAGATCTGCTGGAGGTGGTTGGCCCTGCAGGCGACCTTGTCGCGCGCGGCTTCACTGCCGGCCGCAAGGTGCTGACGGGGGATATTGCAGGCGCGGCCCTGGAGGTGTCGCCCACGGCGGTGCGCAATCTGGCCAAGGGTGCAGACATGGCCACCACCGGCATGTACCGCGACCAAAAGGGCTACAAGGTGATCGACACCACGCTGGCAGAGGCGGTGGCCAAAGCCATCGGCTTCCAGCCCAAAAGCGTGGCCGAGGTCCAAGAAGCCAACAGTTTCATGCAGCGGTCCAAGAGCTTCTATACCCAGACCTCTTCGGACATCAAGGCGCAATGGGCCCAGGCTGTCTTCGAGAAGGATGACGCCGGCCTGCAGCGCGTGCGCGACCGGCTGGCCGATTGGAACAAGAACAACCCCGAGCAGCCCATCGTGGTCAAGATCCCCGACGTGATGAAGCGCGTGCGCGAGATGAACAAGGATCGCACGGATCGGATCGCGGACACATCGCCCAAGGCTCTGCGTCAGCAAATGCGGGAGATGGCTGCGACCGTGGGGTGACGCTCCGGGCAGGGTGTGACTCGGACAGCATGCCTTGCCAAAGTCCTCGGCATGGCTGCAATCCGCTCCTTCCGAGGCCTGAACAACGTCACCGATCCCATCCGGCTCGGGCTGGCCTGGTTCACGCGCGCCGACAACGTCGATGTGACGGAATCGGGTGGGGTGCAGCGGCGTGCCGGATATGCACTGGCCCAGGCCGGCGCTCCGACCGGCATCTACGCCACGAAGGATGAAACCCACCTGTATGTGATTGACGGCGGCGAGCTGCGCCAAGTCCTGGACGACATGACGGTGCGCCCCCTGGCGCAGGGCCTGGGCCGCAATGCGTGCTGGACCGAGATCAACGACCAGGTGCTGTACGTGGCCGGCGACGCGGCCGGGATCATCACCGCCGAGGGCGAGGCGCTGCCCTGGCGCCTGCCCGTGCCGGCAGAGCCGCGCGTGCTGGTGGGCGAGGGCGGCCAGCTGCCGGCAGGCCAGTACCGTGTCTGCGCCACCTTCATCCTGCCGGATGGCCGGGAGACGCCGGCCAGCACGGCGGCCGAGGTCGTGGTGGAGCAGGGCGCTGCGCTGCAGATCAGCGGCATCGAGCAGCTGCCCGGCTGCGTGACGCGCGTCTACGCGGCGCCGGCGGACAGCACTGCATTTCAGCTTGCCTTTGGCGATGCCGGCCCGGCAGCAGTCTGGGCGCAGCCGCCCGAGGCTCTGGGCCAGGAGCTGCTGACCGATGGCTTGGACCCGCTGCCTGTGGGTGTGGACGTGATCGCCGAATGGCGCGGCCGCATCTATGCCGCCCAGTACCTGCCCGAGGACGACAAGACCGTGGTCTGGCGCAGCGAGCCGCTGGCGCCGCACCTCTGGAACTTGTCCGAGGGCTTCTTCATGGTTCCCGGCCGCGTTCTGGCCCTGGCACCGAACAAAGCCGGGCTGGTGGTGGCCACGGACCGCGCCATGCATGCCCTCACGTCCGAAGGCATGGACCTGCTTGCCGACTACGGCACGGTGCCGGGCCTGCCCTGGGCGCTGGATGACAAGCGCACCTTGATCTGGTCGCAGCGGGGCCTGTGCCAGTTCCCCGAATTCACCAACCTGACCGCCTCGCGCGTGAGCGTGGCGCCCGGCCTGCAGGCTGGCGCGGCCGTGCTCGAGATCGACGGTCAGACCCGTTTCCTTGCCTGCCTGCACGCGGGCGGCACTCCTTTCAACCAACGACGCGAGGTATCGCCATGACTTTCAAACTCTCCACCGGCGTGCGCAATGCACAGGCCGGCACTCTCGGCCTGGCCGGCGCGCTCAATGGCGGCTGCATTCTGGTCTACAGCGGGCCCCAGCCCATCACCGCGGATGCATCGCCCACGGGCGTGCTGCTGGGTCGGGCCACGCTCAATGGCGATCCCTGGGTGGCGGGCTCGCCGACGAACGGTTTGGTGTTGGATGCACCAGCCAACGGCGGCGTGCTCAAGCCTGCCTCGGCGATCTGGAAGTTCATTGGCTTGGCCGCGGGCACCATCGGCTGGTTTCGGTTCGTTGGCAATGCTGCCGATGACGGCTCGCTGTCGACGCTGTTGCCGCGTCTGGACGGTGCTGCAGCGGTGGGCTCGGGCGAGGGCAAGTTCTCGACGCTCACGGTGACCGTGGGCCAGCCCATCACCATCGATTCGTTCTCCTACATGATCCCGGCGCAGTGAGTGGCGGGTAGGGCAGTCCATGGGAACGAATCGCGAGCACCTGCTGCTGGGCGGCGCCGAAGAGGCCAAGCTGCTGCCCTGGGCGAGGGGCCGCGTGCGCGCTCTGCGGGCCGCAGGGTTTCGCCACATCACCCAGCGCTACGAGATCCTGGGTCTGTTGGTGCGTGTGACCATTGCCGATCACGACGCCTGGATCGAGATTAAGGGCGGTAGCTGGGAGTACCTGACCTGGCCCACGAGCCTTGAGCACGGCATGGGCGTGGACAAGAACGAGCAGGGCGAGGAGATCTCACCGCTGTGCGCGCTGACGCTCAATGCCTCCGACAAGGGCCTGCGCCGCAAGGAGAACGTGGAACTGCTGGCCGGGCCGCACGACTGGATCAGCGACGACCACAAGGACGTGCTGACCTACGACCATGGCAACGGCTTCCGGTACGCGATCTCGGGCGCCCAGAATGCGACCAGTGGCGCCAAGGCGGAGATCTTCCGCAACGGCACGCGGATCAAGGTGGCTCATGAGGTCAGCGGTTGCGCCATCTTCAAGGCCTCGCTGCCCCAGGGCGGCACGGCAAAGAGCATGGTGCATGCCTCCTATGAAGAGGGGGGCGGCGAGACATACGGTGACCAGCAAGTAGTGCTGTATCGCGTGGATCCCAAGGAGAAGGACGATGCCGGTGTGTCGCGCTCGGAAGAGTTCGCGCGCTGGGCCGTGCCCGCTGGCCCTGAGCTGACCATCACGCAGCCGATCTTCTTCGACGGCAAAGGCACCCGCTGAATCACGATGCTGGAGACCGTGACCCGGGAGCCCGTGGGCGGCGGCGTGTCGATTCGGCTGGGCGCTCCACGCTATGCGCTGCGCGGCACGGTCAGCCGCAACAGC
>WLWI01002038.1_pt1 | contig 17474 bp, 11 predicted proteins | sample 6701501 | NCBI WGS metagenome assembly WLWI01 (sample SAMN12718690, study PRJNA515312) | sponge metagenome | isolation source: marine sponge | host: Mycale hentscheli | place: New Zealand: South Island, Marlborough, Capsize Point | collected 2014-11-01
CTTGCGATTGCTGCTGGTAGCTAATTGAAGCGGGTGCAATGGCGAGTACGCAAAAATGCGTATCCCGGGCTGTGAAGCACCCTCGCGCGGTACGCAAAAACGCGTATTTCGGCGATAATCGGTTAAAGCGGGTGACGACCAGTCGGATTATCCGAATTTTTAAAAATAGTTACTTTATGGCTAGAACCTTCAGATTGCATACACAGATGTCCAATGCATTGGAGAAGCACCTAAAATAGCTTTCAGCCAGGACTGCTTCGACAGTACCTCACAGCACTTGCGTTTATTTCTTCCTCGGCAAAAAAAACATCGGTTCTCCGTCGAATTTTTAAAAAGTTACCTTCTTCACAGCAGCTTCATTTATGGATCCAGTCATCTCCAGAGCTTTGTAGAAGCAGTGATTTTTCTCAGACTGAACTCTGCTTTAGCCTGTATAAATCCTAACTTCCAGTTCTGAAATCTAAAAGGCAGGTAGCTTGAATTTTTAAACATGATATTGGCCAGCTTTAAAAAATGCTCCTTAACCTGGTGTCATTCATGACTTATCATGCCAATCTCCCCACACTTTTCCCTCTGTAACCATTACTGAAAGGATGTGCATGAGCCTCCCTTCCAGCTAATATAAGGTACCATCTTGGGTATCTTGAAGAGATTGTCAAGGTGGGTTTGGGGATGCTGCAAACATAAACACCCCAAAACAACTAAGGAATCAGTAAGGTAATAATCTAAAGAGCCAAGTAGGGAGGGAAGCAGTAGCTGCTATTCTAGTAGGGATCGGTACTGACAGGGGCTAGCGAGGATGTGCTAGCAGGTAGGGTGCAGGTAGGACCTGGCCCTTGCTACACAATGCATGTAACTGGAAGAGAAGTGCAATGGCCCCTGCACTATCACACTCTGAAGAGTGGAAGTGATGTCGTGTATGCATATTTAAAGCTATCAGTATCTATTTACACATCCGTACAGATTGATGATTACCAACAATACTTATGCTACACATATGACCACAAGTTTAAATTATGTTTGCATGTTGAAATCCCAGTTTCTATTGACACCTCAATACTGTTAGATAATCTTTAATTATCACACATACAACCACAAGAACTTGTCATGTAGGCATTTTAGAAAAACCCAGTATCCATTAACAAATCCATATTGTCCGGTAATCACCAATAACACAGTTGCTACACATTATTATGGCCAACTAATAGCCTTTAGTTTTATAATTACAACTTACTGATTAGTTTTATAGTTATGATGTTTGTATGCCTAATAAAACCTCTGATCCTACCAAATTGTTTTATGCCACAGATGTTTTACAAATTATTAATTTTTGCTTATTGTGTATATACTTTAGTTACAGGTGATAATTATGCAACACAATTATATTAGATCATCACTAAAAACATAATATTTTTAATAATATTTGCAATAACTTCGTTTGGTTACTTCATTTTAATTCTTTTGGCAAGAAGTAGAAGAGATAAAGGTAAGCTATATTAATCAATCCCCTTCATAACTCAAATACATTCAAGTCAAGGTATACATCTCATTTTACATATTTGCAGAGAGAGGACTCATTCTTATTGTACATTATTTGAGAAAATCTTGATTATAGTGGAAATTATTTCTTTCTTAATATCATTTACCTTGTGGCTAGTGACTGGTATAGTAACTGAACTAAGTTCAGGTAAGTAATCAACAAATATTTTTTTACATTATAATATCAACAGCAAAAAAGAAAGGAAGGAATTGAAAAATATATGTATGTACATGTTTTATTTAATATTGCTAAATAACTAAAAATTTAACCCGATTTCAATAACAGCATTCTGATGTAAGATTAACTATCAGAATAATGACAGTTCAAATGCATACAGACAATATTACAAACAAATGGCTAGTTAGCTTTTGTTTTGTTTTTAATCATAAATCTGATATATTAATTTTGTTGATATAAGATTTGGTAGGATACATGCATTTAGTAAGAATAATTATTTGTCTGAAAGTATTATACTAATTTTGCAATTTTGCAGATCAATGCAGTGAGTCTCTCATAGTAAACACTGATGTGCTACTGAAGGCAGCATCAGTAGTGACAGATATTAATGTATTAGTTGTCATGGGAGGGGCCATTATTCTCCATTTTCTCACTAATAAAGGTAGGAGACTAGCTAAAAAAATTATGATGATTTACATTTTTTGTATTTTTTAAGCTCACATACATTTTAAGAAGCCAACTATAATAAAGAGTGAAACGACAAAAATGAAGAAAAATGAAGCATATGAGATTCATCACAAGAAGGAAGATTTACCATTTCAGACAGATGGCACCAATTTCAAGGAGCCAACTATAAAGAGTGAAATGACGAAAATGAAGAAAAACGAAGCATATGAGATTCATCACAATAAGAAAGATGTACCACTTAATCGGACTGATGGCACTTATGATTACATGAACTAGTGAACTATATCATCATCATAAACATAAGGATTGGTTGTGTTAGCCATTACTTAACTTATTCACAAGTAGAACCTGCAATTATTATTAGTGAACTATTTTTTGACACAGCCAGGGACAAATCTTAAATTTTATAAAACCTAGGAATCTACTTTACATGATAAAAGAATACAATAATAGATAAAGTTGCAAAGGAATTGAAAGGTTTGCATTCTCCTTCTGAACGCTTTTCAATACCACCAGCAAAATAATGTGGATAAAAGACAATTCAGTCATTCTCAGTTGAAAAATAATAATAGTGGCAGTTTTCTCATTTATACAGCTATTATAACAATAATAATAATAATAATAATAATAATAATAATAATAATAATAATAATAATAATCAAGATTTTTCAACACATGCATATAGACACATGGGTGGAATTAAGAAGTGTATTAATGAAGTGTAGTGTTAAATGAAAACAATGAATGGGATAATGGCAGCTTAGAACATGAACTACATTGACACAGTGAAAGGTGCAAGAGTTGTCTGGACCAAAGTGTAATTGAAAATGTGACGAAAATATTTCATTTATTAATATTAAAACGATAACTTTGATTCTTAAATGAGTTTACCATGAACATAATATCAGCGATTTCAAAAAATTGTATTTGAGGTAGAAGATTCAAAGATATCAATCTTTGTTTGTAATCAGGATGAGAAAATGGAAGTTCCAAGAATAAATTTGGTGACTCTGTGTTGAATTTGTTCCAACTTATTTAGTTATGTCCTTGATGAGAGTGGGGCGCCAAAGTTGGCTGCAGTAAGTCATTTGCAAACGGACCAGCAAAACATACAGCTTTCTGTTTGTTTGTACTGAAAGTGATCCTGAAAATGTGTGTCTTAGTAGGCCTAGTTAGTGTCTTGTAAGCCTTCGACAAAATGCTATCATAGTGGTGTGCCCAACTCACGTCACACTAATAAATGACTCCTAGGTCTTTGCAAGTATTCTGGGTAGATAACTGGGACTCACCAAGTTTATAACTAGAGTCAAGTGGTGCGTTCTTGAGCTTATTAAAATGCACAAGGAAACATTTAGAGTTATTGAAGTACACCTTTGTAGTACTCCAATTTATCAGACTGAAAGATAACTATCGTCTACTAAACGTATAATCTGACTACATTTTGTGTCATCAGCAAAAAGGAAAACATTACATGCTGATTCAATATTTGTTAGGTCATTGATGTAAATTAGAAATAGAAGAGGCCCTAAGATGCTACTCTGGGGCGGCACACCAGAAGTCACCTGTAATACTGATGAGCGGGCACCATTAATTGAAACCAGTTGTTTTCTATTCATCAAATAATTGTAAAACCACTTTAGAACATTTCCTGAAATACCAAAATCACTGAGTTTAGATAGTAAATAAAAGTGAGGGACTTTGTCAAAGGCTTTTTTAAATCCAAGTAAATTGAGTCAACCTGGCAGTCTTCACTAAAAGTGAACCAAAGATTTTAAGCACAAAGATCAAAGTTGTTGCAGGCTAGAGTGACTTTTCAAAAAACCAAACTGAAGGCTAGATATGGAAGAGTGAATAAATTCAGTGCCGACTTCATGCTGGAGATTTAATAAAAACTATTTTTTGGAATAGCCCAATTAGATTTTAAAATGCTATTCGATCCCACCCATTATAAGGAGACAGGTTGAAGTTCTTTTTACTTATGTGTGGTAAACTGTTTACTTAATCATTTACCATTTTTAGACGACATATTCGTCAACTGGTCCCTCCAGAGCGAGACCAATTTTGACGCGGACCATGTTTTTGGCACGACAGATCTCTATTCCTACCAAAACGGTAACTGGCTACAGTACGTATAAAGCAGTCCCCTGGACTCCAACACTACCAAATACAGCAGTCCATTAAATGGGCGTAGTCGGACTCCGCCCAATTAGCTAACTTGGTAAAACGCAGTGACACCGCAGCTCGGCTCTTGTTGTGAACTATGTCGTTATATTATATAAAAGTTTTAGTGTGGGTCATAGCTATTTTATTACAAGGTAAGTCATGTATAGTAGGAGTATCTAGTTGCTGACATATAAGTAAAACTAGCTAGCTTATAGTGATATAATATTTCAGCACAAGTAGCGGCTAGCTGTCCTAGCTATAAATATTAGCACACTTGTTCACTGGATATACGTACACAATGCGTACATTGTACTCTCTTTGTAACTTGACTACGGACGAAATAGTTTCAAATGCAATACTGTTACTAGGGTGCATGTCCGTGTACACAGCATTACGACCGCCGCAACTAATACAAATATTATCTTCGGTAAGTTTATAAGATTTACCTGCGTCCAGCAACATTCAGATCGTGTAGGTGCCGGTTACGCTGGCGATTAGACAGGAAGACAGACAAAACCGTTTAAAGTGTGTGATACGGGTACGAATCGTCAAAACAAAAACATTGTTTTATTCTGTAGAGCATTGGGCGTGGTCGCGAACACAACACAGCGTATCCCTATAAACAATATTTGATTGTGTTTTAGCGCCTCATATGGCCAATCACCTTACTGCCTAATGAATTGGTTGCTGCTACAATAATTCCTACTCTATGATTTGTGGCTATTCAGCACTAATAACTATAAAAACTGCAATTTTCAGCATAGGTAAATATTATTTGCATTACTACTATGCAATAGGTTCTTTGTTAAATGCATGTCATGACCAATTCTGTTAATTTAACATGTTAATAATATTTTGGAATTTACAGTTAACTCATTCATGCATTACGTTATAATAACTTGTACGTTTTGTAGTCTGGCACAGCCAGACCCTTTACCTAACCACTATGAATCATGCGGTGATTACATGTAGCAGCGGTATGAAGTCAGAACACAAATGATATTATGAAAATCATTATTTCAAGGGGCATTTCAGCTGAACCCACGTGACCCCCTTCTCCTGTGCAAAGCCTGAAGTCATGTTCTGGTTACCTATCTGTAAGAGGTGAAAATATTAATTGATCTATTTGCAGTGGCATAGCCAGTGTCTACAGGGGTTGTAGCCCCCCCCCCCCCCTCCCTCACCATAATTTTGGGCCACTATCTCGTGAGACATGAACTATGAAAAAAAGCCTTATCTTCCTACACCACTGATTTGTATATGCTACTATCTACTTATAATTAGACAAGAAGCTTAGCAGGTATGGTAGATAAATAACTTTTGTAGAAAATTTTAAACGACAATTTTTAGCATAAGAAGTTTAAAAATCACTTTATAATGTTTCAGTAAATTTAGTTGCTATAGGATTGCTAACAATGATCAGTGTAAGGGAAAGACACGAGCAACAGCAGTCACTCTGAATTATCTCCTTATAGCACGATAGTTAAATCTATTGAATGCCTGAGGTGGTGGATATTTGGTTGTAAAGATCATAATGATGTAAATATTATTTGAAAAAGTCCCAAAAAGTGTGTTTAAGATTAAATTTTCTGCAAAAGTAAAATGAAAAGTTTGGGAAATCATGTGTTTGGTAAATTCATTGACTTGTAGGAGATTGTAGCACTGGGAGAAAAGAGTCCATCTACAACCATAACAAAATTTGTAAACAGTCTTGACAATTAGAGTTAACAAAAAATTTACAAGGCTGTAGAGGTTAACAAACTAGTTATCAACACATTATACACTAATTTACGATTTTGTTTTGGTTGTCAATGGACACTTGTCAGGCAGTGCAGTGTTTTCATTGACCTGTAGGAGACAGTGTTTTTAAGGTCAAGTTCAATCAGAATCTGAATCTGAAAACGATTATTACTTCCTACTACATAATTTGGCTGAAACTAGTAGTCATGACTAATATTCAATCTTCTCATGTAAAGAAGAATTTATTTTCCAAAACCTATTTAAGAAAAAATAGCATATACACCTACGTAATAGTTTCAAATAATGCTGCATAACCATTATTTTTTGTATTAACTGTTATGGTTATAAAGATTGTCACTGCGTTAAATAAATTGAGAAGAATACTGTTTTTTACTCAATAGCTAATAAAATGATACCTTTTATATTGTCCCAATTATATTACAATGGATTAATGTTTTGTCATAGCCTGTCAGGTATACTATCATGGTTAATTATCCTTTCCATTCAGTAATGGTCATAATGAGGATATCTTGATTCAGGAGGTTACTAACATTTGCTTTGAATTTATGTGAATTTTAGATGTCCTACAATTTTATGATTGTGTTTTTTCTGGTAGCAACTATGAATATATTGGGTAAGTAATAAAGGTAATGCAGTAATAAAATGCATAACTGAAGTGGCAATGCTACTTTAGATTTCAATTTAATTCAATGATATTTCTAACTAATACATTTGAAGGCTTTGAGAATCTGTAATAGTTATTATTGGCAGCTTAGCACAGTAAGAATGTATACAAAAGAATATATGGATTACTACAGCAAATCAAACATAGCACAGTTATCAGACTATACTGCTTCACCCTATAAATATGTAAAGGGTCTTAATTGAAAATATATGCTCACCTACAAGCAATAAATAGTTTTATTCGTATTCTAAAAATATAATTTACAAGTATAAATTTTAATACTATTGGTTTTTATAATTTATAAAATCAGTCTTTTTGTAATTTCAATTGTTGTTGTACTTCAGGTGTGGAAAGTGCAAGTTATGATTTACAGGCTGTGTCACCAAATTCTAATGGGTCATTCTGTCCAGGCAAAATTGAGCTAACTTGTATTGGTCGAGGTGTTTCTATTATATTAAATTGGTTCATCAATGAATCATCAATGGCACAATATATATTTAGTCAAACAGACACTTTTCCTATAAAAACAATAGGCCCTCACTTTAATATTACAATAGTTAGTGCTAGTGGGTCATCAACTATTAATTACGTATCAACCTTGTCTGGAAATTTTGGCTACTTAAACGGAGCTTCTATTCAGTGTGGAAGAGATTCTATTTTAAGTAATAAAATAGTTGTCGTGGGCTATAGTAAGTTTATAGATATATAATATATAATACAATCTAGAATGAATGAAGCACATCACAAACATTTTAAATATTTAAATTATAAATTTGTCATGGGAAGTTAATAAAAATAAATAAAGCAAGTTATATCATACCAATATGATTATTTTTATGAAATTAATCATTTTCTTAAGTTTTTAAGGCTCTGATTATGTGCTAAAAAAATAGCATTAGTCTACTCAGCCTAAGATATCATAAAATCAATGAATAGAGTCTGGATACAACTAAACAACAATCATGAAAACATGATGACTCACATAATGAACACCATTAACATATTACATTTAATAAAGGAACCGTACAAAACAAATAAGCTAAATTAAATGACTAAAAAATATATAGAATAACTTCAATTCACACATGTAATCCTTTGTAAGTGTAATATAGCTTAAAATATATTAATACATTATTATGTATCTAATGGTTTTTTAATAATTTACTCAAATGTAACCTTAATATTTTCTTTTTATATGTCACAACTTGCTACATTATTATAGTGCCTTTAGGGATCACTAATGTAATCCAGAACTCTACATATGACATGAAATTCGAACTAATTACTATCAATTTGATATGGCAACAGCTGGTAGGTATGCTATCTAGCAATATTTGTGCCATGTTTAATAGCATAGAAATCATGAATATACTTCTTTAAAGTTATGATTTTGATTATTTTACGTTTAGTCTTGCGTCTTTAATTTTTTATCTTCTTTTGTGCTATTTAGGAATTATGTCCAATTTTGCACTATAATTATGGAGTAGTACTGAAGAATAGAGCCATGAGAGTAATTTCTATGATGAATATACAGTGTACTGTAAACAACACTACAAACCAGTGTTTACTGAACATACCAGTAAATAAACCTGTAGATGTCTATTATATGGTGGAAATAACTCCAGTGAATGTAGACCAAGGAGATATCAGAGGACCAACTTATTATTCTCCAAGAATTAGTGAGAATTTAAAACCAATGAAAAAATGTGTAATAATATTAATTTATTTGTTATCTATCCACAAAACAGTATTTGAAGTTAAGCAAAATAAATAATAATCGATGATCATAAGTACACCTGAATTTTGAGAAGCTTTATTGTTTTATATAAATAAACTAGTCTATGAAGCTATATTTGAATTCGCAGGTTAAGCCAATATAAAATGCTAGTATTTGTTGCTGAATAATTGTCATACTTGTGGGAATCATTGTAATCAGACAAGAACTTACTGCTAGAGCTAAAATAGGTCTAGTTACAAATGAGAAATATCTCTTCTGAAAAAAGTGTTATAAATGAAACTGTGAAATTGTCAAGTTGTACAAAACTAATGTTGCATAACAGATGCACAACCATTAGATGGTTACTTACTCTGTTGGTTATATAACCAGTTATCCAGTCACGCAACATCATATTCCCAAATGAAGGGAAACAGACTCACATCAAAATGGAGTGTGTCCTAACAGGAGACTCAGAGTAACATAAACACTCTTATTGTTTCTTTGGTAAAAATTACTATTGACACCCAATATTTAATCTTGATATGTAGATGGATCTGTGGTATCGAATTCTAGGCCATTAATATCCATTGAGGCCTCTAGATGTCATCAATCTATTACATGTGTATCAGATGTCTATGGACATTGTGAGATTTTTATAACAGATAGTAACTTCACTGCTACTGTAACCAATTCTGTTGCTGGTGTCACTAATGCATCATTGAAATTCATAAATTTAAAGAACAATTCATACTACAAAGCAACTTTGATCATCAATTCAGTATCATATGAACTTAAAGGAAAAGTATTGTTTACAGCAAGTAAGTAAAAAATGTACTATAGTGAGCCAGTTTTTTTTATATACTTTCATTATTTACATTAGTGAAGCTAATAATATTGACTAAGATAGATCAATGAAAAACATTCTCAAGTTCTTACTTACATATGACATAGAATTGTTAATGTATAGCTCATCAATAGTGACTCATGATACAGTATAAGCGATCAAATAGTGTAAAACTTGCTGTTCAATAAAGACTTTATTATGTATTTGTATTTGTATTTGATTCAAATTCTTCATCTTGCCATGTCCAATTTGCATCAGCTTGCTACAGCTTCAGGAGTAGTTGTTCCAAAAGTGAGCAATGAGAATGTTCTCCCATTTTGTGTTCCTGTGGTGGCAATAACATAGTAGCACTTTGTGTCCTTAGGCAGTGATTTTTCTCAGACTGAACTCTGCTTTAGCCTGTATAAATCCTAACTTCCAGTTCTGAAATCTAAAAGGCAGGTAGCTTGAGTTTTTAAACATGTTATTGGCCAGCCTTAAGAATTGCTCCCTAACTTCCAGTTCTGAAATCTAAAAGGCAGGTAGCTTGAGTTTTTAAACATGATATTGGCCAGCCTTAAGAATTGCTCCATGACTCGGTGTCATTCATGACTACTCATGCCTATCTCCCCACACTTTGCCCTCTGTAACCACTACTGGAATGATGTGCATAAGCCTCTCTTCCAGCCAATATAAGGTACCAGGTCCTGCACCCTACCTGCTAACACACATCCTAGCTAGCCCCTGCCAGTACATCCCTTACCGATCCCTACAACCACATTCTCACTCTCTCCTGCTAGCAGCTACTGCATCTCTCCATACTTGATCAATAACCTCACCTGCAGTTTGCTCCTTAGATTATTACCTTCCTGATTCCTTAGTTATTTTAGGGTGTGTATGTCTACAATATCCCCAAACCCAACTTGACAATCTCTTCAAGATACCCAAGTAGGACCTGGCCCTTGCTACACAATGCATGTAACTGGAAGAGAAGTGCAATGGCCCCTGCGCTATCACACTCTGAAGAGTGGAAGTGATGTCGTGTATGCATATTTAAAGCTATCAGTATCTATTTACATTTATTTACAGATTGATAATTACCAACAATACTTATGCTACATATGACCACAAGTTTAAGTTAATGTTTGCATGTTGTAATCCCAGTTTCTATTGACACCTCATCAAGACTGTTAGATAATCTACAATTATCACACATACAACCACAAGAACATGTCATGTAGGCATTTTAGAAAAACCCAGTATTTAACAAATCCATATTGTCCGGTACACCAATAACACAGTTGCTATACATTATGGCCAACTAATAGCCTCAGGAGTGGGTGGGAGGTGCAAACATTGCAGCACAGGCCTACTACTCTCATGGACTTACCCTTTTTGACTCACCTCATGGAACCCAGTAGTCTTGATCAGGGCCTGGCTAGTTCCCTGGCAAGGATACTTGCCTAAGTATCATTCCAATATTAACCTCACTTAAACTACATTGTACTATTAACCCAATATTCCGTTAACAAAATAGTAAGTTTTATAATTGTAACTTTCTGATTAGTTTTATAGTTATGATGTTTGTATGCCTTCCTCTGATCCTACCGAATCTTTTTATATTCTATTTAGTGCTCTGTACTGTTCGATAATCTCCGATAATACTTATGCTACACATGACCACCAATGAATGTCATGTAGGCATTTAAAAAAAAAACAGTATCTAAACAACTAGAATGTCCAGTAATCACCAATAACACAGTTGCTATACATATTATGGCCAATTAATAGCCTCAGGAGTGGGTGGGAGGGTCAAATATTGCAGCACAAGCCTACCACTCCCATAGACTTGCCATTTTGACTTGCCTCGTAGAAGCTAGTAGTCTTGACCAGGTAAGTCCCCTGGCAAAGCTACTTACCAAGTACTATTCCAATGTTAATGTCATTTAAACTCACTTAAATTACATAGAAACTAATGATCCGATACTCCATTACGAAAATAGCATAGTTTTATAATTACAACTTACTGATTAGTTTTATAGTTAATGATGTTTGTATGCCTAATAAAACCTCTGATCCTACCAAATTGTTTTATGCCACAGATGTTCTACAAATTATTCATTTTTGCTTATTGTGTATATACTTTAGTTGCAGGTGATAATTATGCAACACAATTATATTACATCATCACTAAAAACATATTTTTAATAATATTTGCAATAACTTCGTTTGGTTACTTCGTTTTAATTCTTTTGACAAGAAGTAGAAGAGATAAAGGTAAGCTATATTGATCAATCCCTTCATAACTTGCATACTTTCTAGTCAAGGTAAACATCTCATTTTACATATTTGCAGAGAGAGGATTGACTCATTCTTATTGTACATTATTTGAGAAGATCTTGATTATAGTGGAAATTACTTCTTTCTTAATATCATTTATCTTGTGGCTAGTGACTGGTATAGTAACTGAGCTAAGTTCAGGTAAGTAATCAACTAATGTATATTTTTATCAGATTATAATTATTATCAGTAGCAAAAAAGAAAGGAAGGGATTGAAAATAGAAGTATGTACATGTTTGATATTGTTAAATTCAATGACATCATCCTGATGGTGGGACATAACCATCAGAATAATGACAGTTCATTTGAATGAATACTATAAACAAATGGTCTGCTAATTTTTGTTGGTTTTTTATCACAAGTCTGACATATTAAATTTATTGATATAATATAATATAAGGTAGGATATTATGGATTTAGTAAGAATTATTATTATTTTAGTCTTAATAGCTAATTGTGCAATTTTGCAGATCACTGCAGTGAGTCTCTCATAGCGAAAGCTGATGTCCTACTGAAGGCAGCATCAGTGGTAACAGATATTAATGTATTGGTTGTCATGGGAGGGGCCATTATCCTCCATTTTCTCACTAATAAAGGTAGGACTAGCTAAAAAAAATTATAATGATTTACATTTTTTTATTTTTTAAGCTCATATACATTTTAAGAAGCCAACTATCATAAAGAGTGAAACGACAAAAATGAAGAAAAATGAAGCCTATGAGATTCATCACAAGAAGGAAGATTTACCATTTCAGACAGATGGCACCAATTTCAAGGAGTCAACTATAAAGAGTGAAATGACGAAAATGAAGAAAAACGAAGCATATGAGATTCATCACAATAAGAAAGATGTACCACTTATTCAGACTGATGGCACTTATGATTACATGAACTAGTGAACTATATCATTATAATAATCGTAAGCATTGATTGTGTTAGCCATTACTTAACTTATTCACAAGTAGAACCTGCAATTATTATTAGTGAACTATTTTTTGACACAGCCAGGGACAAATCTTAAATTTTATAAAACCTAGGAATCTACTTTACATAATAAAAAAATACAATAATAGATAAAGTTGCAAAGGAATTGAAAGGTTTGCATTCTCCTTCTGAATGCTTTTCAATACCACCAGCAAAATAATGTGGATAAAAGACAATTCAGTCATTCTCAGTTGAAAAATAATAATAGTGGCAGTTTTCTCATTTATACAGCTATTATATAACAATAATAATAATAATAATAATAATAATAATAATAATAATAATAATAATAATAATAATAATCAAGATTTTTCAACACATGCATATAGACACATGGGTGGAATTAAGAATGTATTAATGAAGTGTAGCGTTAAATGCTAAACTGGACTTGCCAGCTAACCTGTAAAATGACATAAAAATAAAAATTAAAGACAGAAATAACAAATGAGAATAGAGAGCAGCTAAGAAAACAATGAATGGGATAATGGCAGCTTAGAACATGAACTACATGGACACAGATAATGAAAGGTGCAAGAGTTGTCTGGACCAAAGTGTAATTGAAAATGTGACGAAAATATTTCATTTATTAATATTAAAACGATAACTTTGATTCTTAAGTGAGTTTATCGTGAACATAATATCAGCGATTTCAAAAAATTGCATTTGAGGTAGAAGATTCAAAGATATCAATCTTTGTTTGTAATCAGGATGAGAAAATGGAAGTTCCAAGAATAAATTTGGCGACTCTGTGTTGAATTTGTTCTAACTTATTTAGTTATGTCCTTGATGAGAGTGGGGCGCCAAAGTTGGCTGCAGTAAGTCATTTGCAAACGGACCAGCAAAACATACAGCTTTCTGTTTGTTTGTACTGAAAGTGATCCTGAAAATGTGCGTCTTAGTAGGCCTAGTTAGTGTCTTGTAAGCCTTCGACAAAATGCTATCATAGTGGTGTTCCCAACTCAGGTCACACTGATAGTGGTGTTCCAAACTCAGGTCACACTGATAAATGACTCCTAGGTCTTTGCAAGTATTCTGGGTAGATAACTGGGACTCACCAAGTTTATAACTAGTGTGTTCTTGAGCTTATTAAAATGCATAAGGATACATTTAGAGTTATTGAAGTACACCTTCCATGTAGTACTCCAATTTATCCGACTGTCAAGACACTTTTGCAAAGATAACTATCATCTACTAAACGTATAATCTGACTACATTTTGTGTCATCAGCAAAAAGGAAAACATTACATGCTGATTCAATATTTGTTAGGTCATTGATGTAAATTAGAAATAGAAGAGGCCCTAAGATGCTACTCTGGGGCGGCACACCAGAAGTCACCTGTATTACTGATGAGCGGGCACCATTAATTGAAACCAGTTGATTTCTATTCATCAAATAATTGTAAAACCACTTTAGAACATTTCCTGAAATATCAAAATCACTGAGTTTAGATAGTAAATAAAAGTGAGGGACTTTGTCAAAGGCTTTTTTAAATCCAAGTAAATTGAGTCCACCTGGCAGTCTTCACTAAAAGTGAACCAAAGATTTTAAGCACAAAAATCAAAGTTGTTGCAGGCTAGAGTGACTTTTCAAAAAACCAAACTGAAAGCTAGATATGGAAGAGTAAATAAATTCAGACTTCGTCATATACCAACCTTTCCAGAACCTTCGAGATAGAACACAATACTGATATGGGTCTATAATTTAGAGATTAAACTTTTGTCACAAGACTTGTATATGGAATAATACAATGAAGTTTCCAATCGGTAGGAATATTGCAATTCCAAAGACAGACAGAAAATAAGTGGTGTATCACCTGGTACAGTGCTAATGCACTAGAGCGGAGTATTTTAAGTCCAATGCCAGTCTATACCACATGCTTTGGTAGGACCAAGTCTCGACAAAGCAGTATACACTTCCCTATGGTATTTAGAGTTTTTTAAATATTTGATTGAGGAATGGAATCAAAATTTGGGGGTAAACTTTCTTTGGTGTACAAATTAAATTGATGTAGCAGTTGTCTCATAGAGGTGCATTTCAACAGGAAAGTTGTCTGTTTATAATGTTCTTGATATGTTTGAAAATTTTATTGCCGTTGTGATATGGAATTGCTCTACAAGCTGTGACTCAAATGAAAGTTTTGGCTGCAGACATCAAATCAAAATGTTTTTGCTCAGCATCATCCAATTTTTGCTTGTTGTAGGTAGTAGGTTTCAATCTATGCTTCTTCCTAATCATTTTTACACAGTGCAAACATTGATGAAAGCTGGAGTTAAACCACCACGGAGGATTCCGATTTCTGGACCTGAGTTTGACTTTTGGGGCAAGGTGATCAGCTAAGGGTGTACCAGATGTGATTGTCATCAAAAGAGGAAAAGCAATCTGAGAAGTCTGCATCAAATAGATATTCGGTCAGCTCTGAAAAATCAAATTTAAACAGGTCAGGTACCATTTTTAATACAGTACGTTGCTTTGGAGAAGACAAGTTAGGTGACGACAGAGTAAAAATATCACGAAGTGGTCAGATTGAATCAGTGTACTTGGAGTTATATTGATGAGGTTAACACTATCAGGAATATTTGACAGTATTAAATCCAGACAATTATTTTTGGTGTGTGCAGGTTCATGCATAAGCTGGGTTAGATTGTAGTCAAAGACAAATCACAAAAAAGGTCTGATACAAGAGACGAACTGGTTAGGGAAGACCAATTTATGTCCGGATGATTGAAATCTCCTACTATAAGAACAGAGCTAGATGATATTAGTTTCTCAAGATAGGACAAGAAACTCTGGAAGTTTTGAAAAATGATCGAAGTGGGGACATACACAACACAATATATACATAGTGAAGATTAACCTGAGTGCCAGAGAGCTGGATTTAATAAAAACTATTTTTTTTGAATAGCCCAATTTTTTAAAATGCTATTGAAACTTTAAAGGTTACATAATTAAAATAATAACTCATTGTTTTCGTCAATTCATAGAGAGACACCAATTTTTACGCGGACCATTTTTTTTGCACAACAGATCTCTATTCCTAAAAAGTGTTGGAGACTTTACACAAACGAGAACTGGCAATTTGGCTACAATACGTATAAAGCATTCCCCTGGACTCCAACACTATCAAATACAGCAGTCCATTAAATGGGCGTAGTCGAACTCCGCCCAATTAACTCGGTGACACCGCAGCTCGGCTCTTGTTGTGAACTATGTCGTTATATTATATAAAAGTTTTAGTGTGGATCGTAGCTATTTTATTAAAAGGTAAGTCATGTAGTAGGAGTATCTAGTTGCTGAGATAAAGCAGGCTCAGATAACATATAAGTAAAACTAGCTAGCTTATAGTGATAGCTATATTTCAGCACAAGTAGCGGCTAGCTGGCCTAGCTATAAATATTAGCACACTTGTTCACTGGATATACTACACAATGCGTACATTGTACTCTCTTTGTAACTTGACTACGGACGAAATGGTTTCAAATGTAATACTGTTACTAGGGTGCATGTCCGTGTACACAGCAGTACGACCGCCGCAACTAATACAAATATTACTTTCGGTAAGTTTATAAGATTTACCTGCGTCCAGCAACATTCAGATCGTGTAGGTGCGGGTTACGCTGGCAGGAAGACAGACAAAACCGTTTAAAAGTGTGTGATACGGGTACGAATCGTCAAAACAAAAAGTTTGTTTGTTGGTTTTCTGTAGAGCATTGGGCGTGGTCGCGTAGATTAAAGTACAAAATGACATCCCTCTATAAACAATATTTGATTGTGTTTTAGCGCCTCATACGCTGGCCAATCACCTTGATACTGGCTACAATAATTCCTACTCTATGATTTGTGGCTATTCAGCACTAATAACTATAAAAAACTGCAATTTTCAGCATAGGTAAATATTATTAAGTGCATTACTAGGTGCATGATTGTCCCTAGACCCTTTCTCTGCGTAGTGGTTAGGTAAAGGGTCTGGCTGCGCCAGACTATATATTTTGTATTTTGTTGCATTTAGATAGTGATGTTTTTTAACTTCAACATTTTTAGTTTCGATATAGTTTTTATATTAAAGATATATTATTAATTTTAATTTAAGTTGGATTCTTAAACAACCAACATTAATTTTAGTTTCAACCATGGATATTTAAATCTACAAATGACAATTATAGTTTTGATTAGTTAATTAAAATAATTCAGAGTCAAGTTATTAATTAAACATCTTGTTATTTCATTCAATAGCTATTGTGTGATATTGCTTGCATTTTTTTGTTTACTTTTTAAAACGTCGTAAAATTAAGTTAGATTTTATAGTGATTTGTTATTTTCATAGTTTTAGTTTCAGTATGCAGATTGACTTAAGTACCTTGTGAGATTAAATTTTAGCTAGTTAGATAAATAAAATCGTTTTTGTCTAACTATTAGTCGAGCTGCCTGGACGGAGTCTCAATGCTGGTATTAAGGTCTTCTGAATATTCACTCGGTGATAAAGAATCAGGGTTTTTATAAAAGTACCATGAGCACACGTTGCCTCTAGCCGGCAATGCTTACAAAAAACAGAATGACAAAGAAATGTACACAACATTAATGAGAATGAGAGGCCATTAAAATAATTCAGACTCATACTCCCTGTATTCATGAGGCATGTCCCACTAGCTCTCTTCGAAGGGCTGGGCTCCACAATAATGAATCATCAGTTTTGTTCGGGTGCCAAAGTATCACAATTTTGGAGTACCTCTCATAATACAAGTGTTCAAATTTCTTTGTATTATGTGCTCCAATACTTATACCTAGTTAACTGTGAAGACAACAATATCATACGTAAACTTAGTTTCTGAATCTGAGCTT
>WLWI01002040.1_pt1 | contig 17467 bp, 8 predicted proteins | sample 6701501 | NCBI WGS metagenome assembly WLWI01 (sample SAMN12718690, study PRJNA515312) | sponge metagenome | isolation source: marine sponge | host: Mycale hentscheli | place: New Zealand: South Island, Marlborough, Capsize Point | collected 2014-11-01
TATACCCGATTTTGCATTATCCACCCCTAATACTGTCTCGCTCGCTACGCTCGCTCGCCAATAAACATCCCCGATTTTTTCATTTTTACCCCTGTAAGTGTCTCGCTCGCTACGCTCGCTCGCCAATTAACATTTCCGTATACTTAACGGCGTACTCCGCATACGCTACTCTATTCGCTGTAGCGGTAAACTTTCAGCCAGAGGTATGTGGTTGTAGGGGGTCGTCCACCGGTTCCGGGGAAGGTATGCTGCCCTAGAATCCAGAAGCCTGCCGTTGCTTGTCGCAAGTTATCCAGTCCCTTCTACGTACTAGGGTAACTGGAGCTCGTATCGCAATGGTAGCACAAGGGAACAGAATTCTAACTCGGTTTCTTGATAACTTTACTGAACTAAATGTGCGCATGCGTGGCTTTGGTGTTTATACTATGCCACGCATGTGCTCACATCACACAAAAGGATGCAAACTTCCAGTTCGCACACCTGCAGGGCACAAATCATACAAACACACGCACAACAATTCACCTTTACAAAGTTACCTCTAATAAATGTGACCTCTGAGGCTTCAGCAAACTAAGTGATTATAAAGATCATACTATAAGGACATGCATACATTATAACACAATAAATCAATGCTGACTCTCTTCTCAGTTCAGTTACTAGTCTTCTTTCTTCCTTTACTCTTCATCTCTTGATCTCTTTCTCTTCTCACGGAGGCCAGACCCACAAGGTAAGCTGTAGAGTGCATGCAATAGTCTAAAGCTATGCCGTTTTTTCTTTGAAACTCCGCCCATCCCCCATTTATTGTACTTCGAGAACGAGAGAGAATAAAAAGTAGCTACGGCACGCTTGGGGTCTTTTAAGTTGTTTCGACATTTGAAATTTGGCATAGACGTAGAGTAAGGGTCACTAAGACTAATTCTGCAAAAAACAAAAATAGGAAAAAGAAAGAATTTTTCCGATGACTTACTTTTGGAGCCTATATCTTTTTTTTTGCGCCGTAAGGTCCCTTTTCCCAGAGCCGCTCACATATTATTCATCAAAGACACTTTTGATTGTATTTCAACTTGCAAAATTTTATGTCCCAAATTCTTCCAGCACGATTGTGTTGTAAACTTGTTAATCAATGTTGCATGCAAGTGGCTGATGCAATAATTAAAGGAGGAGATCATAGGCAATACAGAGTAGCTCTATATCAACATTGAGTCTAACTCAAAACTGTTCAGTAGCTTCCTAATAATACATAAAAATAGATATCAACTATTAACAATGGTGGAGATATTTAGGAGGCAAACGTCTCCTCAATTTGAAAGTATAACCGTGCTGCTGAACTCACCCTATGCTTCTCCCACCACTCCTGCTATCTCTTTCTTCACCCAAAGTCCCTTTACTATGGGTAAGGATTTAGGAGAGAATGCAGTGTGGTGTCTCTCATGTACCAATATACTTATTAGATGCCAGACCAAACGACTATATCGAGTAGACTATCATCCTATTATTATTGGTTTATAAAAGGATTTTAATGTTATCTTGTTTTATGATGTAATAAATATTTTCATTGTCAAAGAATAAGTTTGCACGTGTATGAATAGACTGTTTTGGTGCCAGAATGGATGTCATTTTCCTCTGTAGATCTCGGATCAAAAATTCAGCTGGGCGAAATATAGCACATGTACCTTTCAGGTAGATATAAGTATTCACTGAAAATATTGATTTTGGGGAAAATGTGGCCATTTAATAGAACTAGCAACAGTATTAATAGAAAAAAACTGAGCTGGTGTTATTGCAGTATTTTGCTGCTGGTAACATTTTATTTGTTGAAGAGCTGAACACTCAATTTGACATTATTAACTAGTTATCATTTCACTTTATATCACATTTACACAAATAGAGCATGCTCAATTTTATTAGTACATGCGTATTATCTCACATTCACGTCTCACCTTTGTTCCGTTTTATCATTTTCAATTCTCATTGTTACCATATGTCTGAATTTATCAACCCATAGCTGGAACTGTTTACAATAAACATTCCCTGTCCGATCTACTAAGAGCGGAAGTCTCAGACGACAACTGAGAGGCCAGCCTTACAACCTGACTCGCTAGAGGTTGACCGTGCGTGAGCACCACTCTTCATTATTTATTTATTTTTTGCTGAGTGATATTTTACTTTTGAGCCTTTCCCTGCCAATAACTAACAGTGTGATCTTATAAGCACATGTGACATAGTTACTGTAACATATTACCACAGTACTATAATACTAATGCCATTTTTAGCAAGTATAGTTGCATTTTCTATACTTCAAAATTTTTTACAGTTACAAAATTTTGAAGTTGAAGCATCAAGTGAAGTTATACATGTGTATATTTACTACATATATAATGAACATTTATTGGCTGTACGAACAGAGAAGCTAAACACTTGCATTATTTCAATAACTTCAGTAAAGAAAACGTCTGTATATTTGTCGAAACATCTCAATATTATATGCCAGTTGTATAAAGTAGCAGTTAAATTATTCAATTAGATGTTGTGACAATATCCATTAAATATGTTAACAAACAAGACAGCGTTAACAAAAACAGACAACAATGATAAAGTCAATAGGTAATGATCATCAACGTTTCATAAAACTTTCATAGCACTCATCACAGACTCTGGCTACCTTCTGAGAATAATGGAGGCGGAGCTTCTTGACAGAGCATAGTCCACAGACAAGCTATACAAAACACATGGTATGTCACAGATATTGCATTAAAACCAAACCACTGTGTGCTGAGCATGTTGTTAATCAGAGCTAGGATTTCTAAGAGTGGATTGATGATACAGCAGCAGAATACATGACCTGGTCTCTGTTTCTACTTACTATTCTTGTTACCCCTGACTCACTATGATAACCATTCCATAAAGGGAATACTTATTTTTCTATACATTTTTGAACTTATATTCAGAGGACTTGTGCTGCCTGATGTGCCACTCAAAATAATATTAAATCTGTTATATGTCAAGTGGTTTTCTTTATCTGATAGCAACTCCAGGTATCATTATTTACATTTACATATAAAATAATACACTGATATACTATTTTATGCAGTTAAAATTGCATGAAAAAACCCCACTATCCTCCTTTAATGTGTAGGAATCCATGAATATATGGCTGAAGTGGAGTCAATTTGACTACTTTTATATATACACACACACAAATGTATAGAAGGATTATTTCAGGCCCTACACTTTCTATTAAGATAATAGGACTTTGTAGAGATAAATTAGCTGGGAAAGTAAGCGGCTATAATAGAAAAGGGTGTGCAGTGCAAGCAAGATAATTTCAAGTAAAGTTAAGCATTAAAAACATACTAAGGTATAGCTAGTATGTGGTTATGTGAAAAAATGTATGGTTGTGGGTACATCACTAATCATGAAATACAGTTAATTGCTATTGATAGATTACAATAATATATGAGACCGCTTAAAATGATGAATTCAAATAGCTTTGGTTAAAATAGTTAGTGAACATTCAAGAGTAATATTTTCAAAGTGAATAGGTGTAATTAAATGGTGTATATTACCAATAACATCATTAATATAGCTGCTCTAGGGTTACATTAGTTCTTTTAATTAATTTTAACTATCAATTATTGCAAGAAGATCATTTCATTAATGATCTTTTCTTTGTGTTGTGCACTTGATAATACCTCATGACAGTATAAATCAATCATTCAATAAGCTAGTCAAGTTAATTATTTGAGTATTTACAGCAGTCATCGTCAGTATGATTGTGAAGTAAGGATGAAAACCACGATTATATCTTGAATTCTAATTATTTTCCCACAGCTAAAAGCTCTTGTGTAAAAACTTAAATTTTAGTCCATCGTCCAACATGTTAATCCCACTTAAGCATCAAAGCGATCTTAGCATATTAATTATACACATTATATAATTATAAACACAGATCTGGAGAAACACGTGTCATCTGGTAAAGTTACATCAATGATGTAGCTAGTTATGTTTGAATACAATCTTTACAACTTCTTGCCAGCACTTGTTTTACCGAAGATTACTGTAAATTTACTGCATAGTTTACCATGTGGTAAACTCTAATTCTGGAACAAACTACAAACCACATGTACAACTTCCTAAGTTTACTCATGTTTTACCAATCCAGTGTAATTTTTGTTCCAGAATAAGAGTTTACTACATAGTTTCCTCTCAAGCACACTACAGATTTTCCAGCAGTACACTTCAGTAAATCATATGCCTACAAGAAGTGTACATCTTCCATAAATGTTTTCTACAAGCAGAACTTAGGTTCTGTGAAGAGTTCAACCAGTGACTGTCTGCTTTTGTATAGCTAATACTGTTCATTCATGACCATTGACCTACTATCAAACTCACTAATAAGATGAAGTCATAAACAAGTGATAACAACAGACAAGTGCTATTCGCAGCTTGTACTTAACAATTAACAAGTTCTGACCCTTCATAATAACTAGATTGAAACTTTCTCACCTAAAGTGGTCTGGAAAAAAAAAGGAAGGGAAAAATGTGAAAAAAATCCATTTTTCCTTTGCTTTTTTCCAGACCCCTTTAGATGAGAAAGTTTCAATCTAGTTTGTACTTAGTTCTCAATGTGTCATATTAATGTCAGTAATAGGAAACCTTTATCACATTATGTACATGTCCATTATCTAACCAAATAGATAATTCTATAAACCTATACCCAAGGAAAAATATTAGAAATTATAGGCAGAAATAAATCAAGAAGTTCAGAACTAGCCAAGGAGAACATCCAATGGTAAAATGTCAGTTAGTGAAATGTTTCACTGAAATGGAGAAAAGTGATTGAAGATTTCATAGTTTCATCCATGCTTGCAAATTTAGCATTAAGATTCTGTGAGTATTGAGGCCATTACAAGAAAACATACTATTTACAAATGAACAGATGGATACCTACACTGAGTATTATGAAGCCAATATTTTGTCACCTCTACTTTTCTTAAATCTCATGTAGTTACTTTCTTGGCATGATGAAGTAGTTGTTTTGGCCTTATAAATCCATGCTGAAAATATTTGTTTTATGGTGGCTCAGAGTATACTTGCAAGTTATTATTAACTCTCAGTGTGCATGCACGAGAGGGTTACAGTATTCATCCTGTTCGCTTGTTTGTCTGCGTATCTGTCTCTGAATTTAGAGATTATTGAAAATTAACTTTTGATATAGATATGAACTTATTCAGAATCACTTAGGTACAGCTAAAGTGGGTTATGCCCCCTATCATCACATCATAATCACGTGAGTAAATGATTTCTTACTGCCACTCATGGTAGTTTTGCTTTATGCTGGGAAGTTGGCTGAGTGCTGGAAGTAGAGTTTTGAGTTGAAAATATATACCGGTGAGTGTCTTTGGCCTGCTTTTGAAGATTATGTTTACATCTACTATTTTAATTCCTCGAGCTATATTGTTGATGCCTGATTAGAATAGCCAATAAGCTATTCTTTAGGGCTGAGATGATTTTGTAATAGCTAACTAGTGTATAGTGGCGCTGAGGGTTCGCACCTTTTGTGCTTCATTAAACATTGCATTCGACAGTTAAGAAGAACAGAAGACAACACTGCAAATACATAGTAAGCCTGAAATCGTTATCCAAATGTCATCAATCACATGTGCTACTAATATATGCTCCATGAAAATCAGATCAAGCTTATACACTCCTGATTGTATTTCTTTGCTTACTCATTCACCCACTGTGCTTTATTGTATCATGTGAAATTAATGTTTTGAACTTTCAAGCATCCAATTAATTGTAATGGAACTAAATTAACAAAATCACAGAAACGACTATAGAAATGATTTTTATGCTAAATGTTCTACCTGAAATTGTGGATCATACGTACATAGTTCATCACAGTGAACAAGAATGGTGGTATGTAGCTAGTCAGTTTAGCCATTATCATTCTTGACCATCTTATTTTTTATTCTTTAAAACCTTATGGATGACTATACCATTAGGAAGTGAAAATGTTTGGATGAAATTATGTATGTATTGAGTGAATTATGAATTAAAAAACAATGTCTCCATTATTTCTGAACTATATAATTATACAATACTGAATGATTTGATCATTTCGTTATGTAAAGAAACTTACCTTGCCACAGGCACGACAGTGGTGACGTCTGTTATTCTTGGCTGTCTTAAATTCTGTTATAAAGATTTTCAGGCAGAGTTGACACTTATCAGACGCACTGTCAGGTACCCATGTGGGCTTCAAAAATCCAAATATTGGAATCTATTAAGAAAGACATTTCATGTTTGTAATCACATTTTAATGATTTTAGACTATTGGCTGTTTAAATGTAACATGAGCTATGAGAATATCACAAAGAAAACGTTTATGTATTGTATTGTCATTGTTGATGCAAGTGGAAAGATTCGATAGCTTCGAATCTAGCTAATATCAAAATGCAGAGTCAATCCAATTGACTCTGCGTTAAAGTTGTTGCAAATATTCTTGAGAAAAATATAGGATTATACAGATAATCAACTTTACAAGGTAAATACAGATACAGATGTAATAATATTGATAGAATTAAAAGTGGATAAAATAGCTAGCAAACAGATAAAGAAATGAGATAAAACTAAAGAGTAACTAAGTGATAGAGTTCGACGAAGATCGATAAGTTGCTGCGAGTGAAGTGCGTGAAGTATGAAATGTAGGCATGAAGTGCGAGCATAGAGTGCGCAGTGATTAATTTAAGATGTTATGAAGCTTGAACATACTGCCCGCCAAAGTACAATGTGCTTTATGAATCATTCTGAGGGAACCAATAACACCAGCTTGTTAACTGGACTCTTATAAACACCAGACTTAGTCTTAAGAGTGACTACTCTTGTGTGATCATCTTTTCCAGGTGAAGTAGAAATTATAATTGCCATAGGCCAGTGGTTTGGGGGAACAAAGACATCTTCCTTGATAATGACAACGTCTCCAGGTTGGAGATTTCGGGAAGGTACTTTCCACTTGACTCTGCGTTAAAGTTGTTGCAAATATTCTCTCGACCATCTTTATCACCAGTGTTGAAAAAGAGCTTGACAGAGAGACCAACACTTCAGCAAGGGTAGTTTTTGAGATGTCTGGTCAATTGATGGAAGTGCTTGTAATGACTTTACAATAATGAAGTGACCTGGCGTCAAAACTTCAATACCATCTTCAGAATGTGAAGTAAGAGGTATGAGTGGACGACTATTGAGGCAAGATTCTACTTGGAAGATGATTGTATTCAGCTCTTCAAAGGTGAGGCGCTGCTGGCCGATAACACGTTTGAGGTGATATTCGGTGGATTTTACTGCAGCTTCCCAAAGTACTCCAAAGTGAGGTGCCTTTTCAGTATTAAAATGCCAGACAATACCATGTGAGGATGCAAAATGAGATATAGAGCACTGAGTAGAGGAACTTGATAACAAACTATAAACTGCTTTCAGTTCATTAGAAGCTCCTACAAAATTAGTGCCATTATCAGAATTAAATTCTTTTGGTAAACCTCAGCGTGAGACAAATCGTTTCAATGCAGCAATAAAAGCTACTGTGGTCAGGTCTGAGACAATCTCCAAATGTGCAGCTTCAGTAGACAAGCAGACAAATATGCAGATATATTACTTGATATGAGTTGGTTTCCTTGTATGCCCCCATTTTATAATGAAAGGTCCAGCAAAGTCCACACCAGTGATGGTGAAAGGTGCATTTGGACAAACTCGTTGAGCTGGCAATTGTCCTATCATAGGATGTTCAGTCTTCTCTGAGACTTTTCTGCAAGTCACACAGCTTCTACAGACCCATCTCACGAGTCTTCGAGCTCTAATAATATGATAAGAATTGCTGAGAACAGAGAGCAATAGAGTAATGCCAGCATGAAGCAAAGAAATATGTTTGCTTCGAACCATCAATATAGTTAATATGTCTTTCCTATTATTTGGATGACGTTGAGAATAACTGAGTGAAGAGTTATTGAGCCTTCTACTGCCCACCCTGAGGAGACCATCTGCGTCAATTGTAGGGTTGAGACTTAGTGGAGGGCTAGAAGATTTTAGTGGAACTCCTGATAGAAGCCTTTGACGTTCTTCCTGAAATGATCGACCTTGCGAAGCGAAACTCAAGAATATTTCTGCTGCCATCAATTCTTTCACTGTTAGCGAGGGAGAATTTAAACGAGAACTTCCAGCTTTTCGAGCTTTGATATTTTTTGAAAAACGAAGTATTCATGATATAATTCAAACAAGTCGAGTGTAAGAGCTGTACTTGGCTTCAATCCAAGCTGCATTGACAATAACAGAATGACAGACTGCCTTCATTTCTGAGTCATCTTTCTTTGAATGAGGCAATGGTTATGGTAACTGCGGTGGCTCCATCAGTAATCACTTTGGACCATTCCACCAAAGAGAATGAGAAAGTAATTCTGTTGGCATGAGTCCAACGAGATGCGCAGTCCGCTGGATTAGAGCTTGTAGGAACATGATTCCAACATCTAGAAGGTAATAGTTCAAGAATGGTTGATATCCTGTTGCCGACAAATGTTTTGTATCTCTTAGGATTACCATCAAGCCAATGTAAGACAATGGTACTATCTGACCAAGCGTAGGTATTTTCAAGATTCACTTTGAGTGATGTTCGTACCTTGGCTAGTAACTTTGCCAGTAGTCGTGCACCACATAGCTCAAGTCTTGGAATAGACTGCTTCTTGAGTGGAGCAACTTTTGTCTTGGCTATGATAAGAGTAAGCGATGGAGGTCCTTTGTCATAAACTGTGGGTGTGGTCACAAGAGAGAAGAAGAAGAAAAGAGAAGAATAAAGAGAAAGAGAAGATCAAGGAGAACATTGTCATTGTGTCATTGTGTGTGTATATCTTATGAGCAGCGTGTGCATCGTTGAGTGTGTGTAATTTCGTGTGTTAGTTTGTGCCCCGGACTTTCGGTGGATCGTCTTTCATTTCATATGTGCGCATGGGTGACAACAGACTCAAATAGCCGGTCACGCACGTCTCATCAGTTCACTAATATCAAGATAGATTTAAAACTCTACTTGAACTCTGTGGATTCTGGTGGCAGCGTCGTCCAGAGCGGCTGGCTAGTCCTCCATGAATAAGTTGAGTCAGGGCTTCCGACAACTACTTAACCTACATAAACTGCTCGAAGATAAATGACAGCTGCATAGGCATCTTATGAAGCGTCAGAAAACCCATGCAATTCTGTCTTGACAACAGTACTTTCAGATCGGAAATAGCACCGGTTGACGAATATGTTTTTGAGAAGAGGAAGTTGCTATTTCCACTCATGATGCTTCTCTTGTATATTGCTTGGTACTTCCTCGTCCCATTCCATAGACTCAGCTCCAGCTAAACAGTCATCTACATAAAAAGATGAAAAAACATGTTTAGATGCTAATGGATTTTCAGATGCAAAATCAGTTGCTGTTTGTTGTAATGCTTGGATGGCAACGAATGCTGAAGCAGTTACTCCGAACGTAACACGGGTCATTTGGTAATCACAGAGTTCAGAAGATTGATTTGGTCGCCAGACAAATCTATGGAGATCACGGCCAACAGGTGACAATCCCACTGCTTGTTACATTTTTTATATGTCTGCTGTCACAGCAACCTGGTAAGATCTGAATCTTATGAGTATGTCAATTATATCAGGATATAATGTGGGACCCACCATGAGAGTTTCGTTCAGAGAATGTCCACTAGTAGTTCGTGCCGAAGCATCAAAAACGACTCGAAGTTTAGTAGAAGTACTACTCTCCTTAATGACAGCATGTATTGGTAAATAGTATGTTTTGCCGACAGGTTTGTCAATCTCTGAAGTAGGCACAATTTCTGCATGGTTCAGGTCTAGATATTCCTGTACTACACCTTGAAACTTGTCATATGTTCCTTTGCGCAGAATAGAACGTTCGTTTGCCATATAGCGATTGACAGCTTGTGCTCTGGACTCTCCCAGTGTAGGAGCATTGGAATTTTTTGGTAAAGTGACCTCATACCGACCTACAGGTAGCAAAACATGATTATGTTTAAAATGGGCTATTACCTCCTGTTATTCTGGTGTTAAGCATTTCTGAGAAGTTGTATTCTCTTCAATTTCCCAAAATTGCCGAAGTAAATCATCTGAGTTTAATGATGCTGTGACACTGCAAACTTGAGTGTGATGAGTTGAGTAGAACTCGGAGTTCAGCTTGTATCGTTCGAGAATAGCCCAGCCAATATAGTCTTCATAGCCATTGGTTGCTCAGGATTTCCTCGTTTAATTTCAGACATTAGTATATCTTGGAGAACATTACATCCTATCAGCAGATCAGCTTTTCCAGGTTGGTCAAAGAAAGGATCAGCAAGAGAAAGATCTTTTATATGTTTTAAATATCGGACTCCAGATGCTCCTTGAAGAGGAAGATCACAGGTGACTTTGGGTACTACTGAAGCAGTGAGAGAAAGAGTTGGCTGGTTAATCTGAACTGGCTTGACAACAAAATGTTACAGAATGAGAGCTTTCCCCCGTGGACACTCCTTGAGCTCCAGTGATACAAAATTTATGTGGATGTTTCTTGATTTGTAATTGTTGGACTACTCTCGTCCCAACTAGAGAGACGGATGCACCTGGATAGCAGAGCTCTGGCTAGAAATTATTTGCCATCAACAGATTCCAGAATGACTTGAGTGGTCATCTGAAGTGTGGGCTCCACAAGGTTGATCGGAGTTGCTGTGAGTGAAGTGCATGAAGTATGAAATGTAGGCATGGAGTGCGAGCATAGAGTGCACAGTGATTAATTTAAGATGTTATGAAGCTTGAACAGTCATTGTTGTTGTTTTTCCCTTTAAATCAAACAGTTGCGGCGTGTTGTTAGTATGGCACTGAAATCCCTTTACTATGTATGAGTAATTTAAAAACTCGACCTTATTTTCAGTAGTTTCAGTGTTAGAAGTCAAAACCATTCATAATAATAAACATAACATAGTCTTTAGGCTCGCTCGCCATTTGTGCTCAAGCACATCAGCCCTTCGCAACAGTATTTACTTTGAAAATTCACTGTACACAAGACTGACCTTGAAGGTAAGTCTTGCATAATGTGTGTCAGTTGTGTGAACATTACAACTATTTCTAAGAATAACATGAAGAAAAAGTTTAAATAATGTGACTTGTTATTTGTTGCTTAATTTTTTTTTCAATTCAAACAGTTGTTTGCTATGGCATTGAATACCTTTACCGTATGTACGCAATTTAAAAACGGCATTATTAGTACCTTGAGTGTTAGACGTTAAAAACGTTAAACAATAGTGTACTTTTAGACTTGCTCGCCATGTGTTCAAGCACACCACTAGTTATAAGAATTTCAGCACTCATTGAGACCAAGAATGCCAGTGGTTATCAATGCAAGATATCTGACACTTAAACTCACAAGTTTATAACTGTTCAGTGAAAGTGTTCCTTTGTATTTCTAACATTTAGCTGAAGTTAAGTATGGTGTTAAATTATAATTGTGGCTATAATTTATTGTAAATTTAATCAATTTGGCTGTAAATTAACTGTGGGCTTTTCTCAGTTGCTGCATGTAATATTAAGCGTATTCCACACACACACACAACTTAATCCTATCAGATAGTATAGTCTATATGATATTTATTTGCAATTTTGGACTTACTGTCTTTTGAAACTCATCATTGTTGACAAGTAAATCATTTACAGTACTATTTAAGGTACACACTTCAGCATCCAATCTACGTACATTCCTTTTGAAATCTCTTTCACCCAGCAACTGCAATAAAAAAGATGGGTGAACATGAGAAAACAACTGATTTCATTAGTTCATATTACTTTGCTGTGACTTAATATTTTTACAAGGTTTAGGAAACTGTGATTTTTCTACAGCATCATTTCAATTATTTATCACCGACTAAATTGAATAATATTATGATTTATAACTAAGTGAAACTGCTACTATTTTAAGCGATATCTTCCTACTGAAGTGGCGTGTTGAAAAGCATCCATAGAGTGGTCACATTATTTCAATAACTCACATTATACCTTCCTATCTTTTACACTATTTAAAATTGAGCTTTGACAGCATCTACTTACAGTTTTAACTGACTATTTAATCCAATTTATATTTCATTATAATATTTATTTCATTTTAAGGCATTCTTTATCACATTATGTTTTCTTTAAAATTCACACAAAATTATTGTCATTTACTTGACACCTCATTATCTATGCAACTTATTCCCTTCCTCATGATGGTGTCACTGCTTTGGTACAAAATGGCTTGTGATGCCATTTCAGCGGTCATGCTTTTGATAGTAGTAATTATTTTTATCAGAAGAAGTACATTAGCCTTTAGGCTCATTAATTAAGAGAACAAGTGCAGTTTACAACTAGTCTTGACTTCTTATAGCAGCATACCGGGTATATATAATATACATAATACACATTTATGTATGAAGCACAGAATTTTTTTTAATTTCAAATAGTGCAGCTCAAAATAAAATGTGCTTACCAAATTCATGCAGTTCTAAATAACAATGTTGTTTGTTTAATCGACATTTTTCCTTATTAGGAAATTTAGGGCTAAATTTACTGATTTTGCCTTAAAGGCGTAGGTCAATGTCCCTTTGGACGGATTATTTGTAGACTCCTCCTCTCTCTCACTGGCCTCATCATGACATTATTGTCATGACCAATAAGTTACCCAGGTATGAAAACCTGTTTTATTTTTATCTAACATTTGTACAATTTTGTGTAACTTGTTCTAATAAAATCATAATAAGGAAGAGCATTAGCTAGCACTTATTAATTGATACAAGCAATAAAAGAAGGTCAAAATTATTGCTTTTTCCATGAATATTAAATCATGGTACAGCCAAGAAGAGGATGAAAAGATTATTGTCAAATGTGGAAAAGTTCATTCCTTTGAGACAATAGCAACATCCTTTGCTATTGATTACTGAAAATCTTCTGATTGGTCTGAGAATGAGTTACTTACCAATTGAGTCTATCATTTTTTCAGCCAATTTCACTAACTGAATTGCTCAATAATAGCAACTATTTCACTCAAACTACTTGTCAGGGCCTAATACTTGATTACTGCATTGAACTATAATATGTTGTAACAATAAAATTGATGGACTTCCAAAGAGGTTATAAGAATGTATTTGTGACACAGGGTATCTATAAAATATTAAGGGGTAAAAATGTAATTGTTTAAAAGAATTGGCAACAGGTGAAGGGAATGTCTTTACTGCTTACAGATTGGATGAAAATGTAGTACATGTATTAATTACAGGTTAACTATATTCATAGATGACAAACACATTCATGAGTGGTGTGTCAGCAAATCTAACGGTACACATCTGGCAAGGTCTAGTCCAAATAATAATGTAAAGGCAGGGTTTGTTATTCCCATGAGCTGTATTTGTCTGTGCTTAATTACTATTCCAATAGTTTTGGTGTTTAGCTAGAGGTCTAGTTTTTAAGTAACCAACACCAGTGACTGGCAGTGAATCATTGTGAGGGCTTATTCACCACACTAGCTAGTGAAAGAGAGAATAAGTCTCCTGCAACTTCATAAAATACATAACATACCGGTATCTCTTCCTCTCTTCGACTATCAGGATTAGGAACTGCCCTAAAAAATATGAAATTGATATGAAGACCTATCGCCAATTCTGCCTTAAGAATAAGGTGTTTATAATGGCCATATGAAGAAAAGTAACTGTAATTTTACGCATTGTACAAAACTGTAACAGATAGTAGACAGCCCTAATTTCAGGTTGTTTTTATTGTAATTGGCTATTGATTTATTGTAAATTCAGTTAAAACTCCATTCGAGTTTACTAACTTACATAGTGTCAAAATGATAAGTTACAATGCTTTCCAAAAGAACCAAACTGGACAAAACTCAGTGTTACTTCGTATAGTGTATGACCAATACAGTGCTAACAAAGTGTCTCTCCAGATGTTTTATTGGGGAAGAGACACCATGAATAAGATATGTTGCATGTTTTTGTATACTTACCTATTGCATAAATACATATTCATGATCAATGAATACTGGTCATTGTTGCAGACTTTGCATATAATAATGGCAGGCATGCAAGGATACAGTTACAGCAGTCAAGCAATGTTCATGATCACTGAGTATACTCACTGATTACACTTACTTAAATGAATGCACAATGATATAGAGATTGTTGGGTAGTGCATAGTTTATATATTAGGTAAGGTACCGAGTATCAAAAGTGATATAGTCTATTGGTCAAGTATTCATTCTTGGGCTGATCTCCTGAGTCTACAGAAGGCTGTTTTCCTGCTGCTTTCCTGTGAGGAGAGGTTGTCTGATCCTGAATTCAGAACCTCCTCACCTCCTCATCCCTCCACCTTCTCCCCTAAGAAAAAAAATGGAAACAAACACTAATCTAGCAGCCAAGCGGCTATTATTTGCATAACCTTGTTTCATTCGATAAAGTTTTTAACGGCTGATTGTGTATCTTTAGGATGTTATTAAAAATTTCAGGTAGGCATGGAGCTGCTAATGTGGGCAACCTGAAATAGACTGATGTAATTCAGTTTTGAGGCAAACTCAAACTTGGTTACTTTGTTTTCTCAAATACGAGGAACACAATATAATATAGTTATTTCAATGTCTTTGTGGGCTTGCTCAGGAGAGTCATCACTCTGCTTGGCTTGCTCGCACCTGATGACAGCAAAATAGTTGCTGCCACCAGAATCAAGGTCCTCTCTAGCTACCCACGGCGAACCGCTGACCAATCCTCAGGTTAGGTATTAAGATAGATTAAATTACTTTAATAGAGAAAAATGCACACACAACGAATTGAGTGACATGAACCAAGACTGAATTAACCAAGTGGAACAAGGGTTTCTATATGAACATCACGCTCCAAATATGAATAGCACAAAACGCTGTAGAGTTCCTTCTCTGCTACAGTAACTCACAAACATACAAACACAGCAATCCATTAACACTCAAACACACAAACAACTCGTGACTATATTCATCTGACTATGCATATACCACAACATCACCCCACCCATATGTTCTTGAACACACACACACACACATACACTGTCTCTTCTCTTTATCTTTTATGTGGGTATGCCCACATGCATTGTTTGTGTTCATCCAGAGTTTGATTACCGTAAATTAACATTTTCTACTTAGGAGACATTGTGAACAAATCTGCCACAAAATGAACAATTCAGCGTGTGGGAATACACCTACCAGGATAAACTTCCACTAATTAAATAAATTGAATGTTTGCTTTATAGCTGTGTATCTGAGAGAAAACGTGTGTATTGTAGTGTGGATGATATGTGAATCACTATGGTTGTATTCAGTGTTTTAGTGTATTCAGAGTTGTTTTGTAACAGGGCTGTGTGGCTAAAGGGCTCAAACTGCCTAAATATATTTGTAGTCATCTGTACAGAGTTTTCAATCTTTGTGTTTTTCGAGTTTATATCATAGCCCCCTTACTCTCCCTTCAATTAGAACTTTATATGCAAATCTGAGAAGGGATTTGGGTATCTATCTACACAAAGATTCTGGTGGTAGTGATTCTACTCAGAATTAAACAGGATCAGGCTCAAGTGCAAGTACTCCCTGGCCCCAATCCCCACACAACTGTCTAATCTACTATTAAATTCTCAGTGTAACAGCTTCTTTTTAATTTAATAGGCCTTGTGGCTTCTGGTTAGCCAGTTAATATTCTCTGTGTGTTTAGTTTTAGCTTTCTTTCTAATTTTTACTGTTGTAGTGTGTGTTCTGTGGGGAGGTTCAAGGTGATCCTCATTAGGTACGCTGCCACAGACGACTGTGCGATGCCGCTCAGGAAGTTGCCAGAGATAGATTTTAATCACAAACTTGGTACACACACACACAGAAGCGACCCAACTTCCAGTTACCCTGGAGTTTTATTTAGTGAATGATTGGACTATGTGGATTGTGCCACGTACACCAAAATGACGTGAATGAATGAATGCACAACAACAATAGATGAACACCAAACAACACCACAAAACTCAAACACAAGCACATCGTAAACATTAAATTAAAATAACAAAACAAACAAGTGTTAGTGATGGTTGTCACCACGACTCCTTCCTCTCTTTCCATTCCCTTCTTTCTCTTAACTCCTCCTTCTCTCCATTGCCGTTGCTGTATCCATTCCCACATGTTCTATCCATATAAATAAGACTGAATTGAAGCATGTTATTTCATGTGTTAACTGATGACATGTTCATTTCATAGCTATATTTGGAATATTGTTACACATTGTAATGTTTTTGAACCTTACAATCAGTACCTTCACTATACTCATCTTCATGGTATTTTTGTTTTATTTTGCATCTTATATAATTTAACTCTAGCCGCTAACAAGAGGTAGTGCCATGCATTCTTATTACCTATCTATCATACGTTTGGCAGGAACTGGGCTGGCACCCGTTTAACCCGAGGTAGGTGTGTTCACCCAACCCTCGCATGCAGGGAAATCCCCAGCTTTGGGGGGAAGGCCCCTTTTGCGCACATTGCCGCGCGCATTTGGGGCCTGGTGGCCAGCCCAGTTTCACACCACATGATTTGTGATGGATTAACCATCCCCATTATTAGGAGGACGTTAGGGGTGGATGGTGGGAACCAGAATTTGGCAGCCTTCTCGCCAATCTCCGCTACCTGAACTCGTGGCCACGTGCAGCCCGTACGCATGCGTTTCCTTATGCCGGTAGCTTGTTGCCACACCTCCTCGGTGTGGGCCGCCGCCGTGACCCAGCTCCCGCCGTTAACCTTATTTAACTACGTTAAATGGCATTTAACTCTAGTCGCTAACAAGAGGTAGTGCCATGCATTCTTATTACCTATCTATCATACGTTTGGCAGGAACTGGGCTGGCACCCGTTTAACCCGAGGTAGGTGTGTTCACCCAACCCTCGCATGCAGGGAAATCCCCAGCTTTGGGGGGAAGGCCCCTTTTGCGCACATTGCCGCGCGCATTTGGGGCCCGGTGGCCCAAGGCAGTTGGTTGGGAGACCAGCCAACAGCCCCCCCAAAGCAATTAAATTAGTTAGGGTCAACATACCTGCCTCACGGTCTACCACTCACTCACTTCTCCCTGCCGGATGTTGTCACTAGCCCCCGATTTAAGAGATACATAGGATAATCTGAAACACAACTTTGAACAAAACAGTGAATTACAGTGAGGTGAATGCCGATAGTTACATAAAAACAGTTGTCCTTTTCCCACTGTCTCTAACCCCTCCACTTCCGCTAACCAGCCAACCTTGCCAATACACTGGCGAGCTGGGATTTGGGAGTACGAATGTATCTCAGGAAGGCGGCACTGTGCCACCTCCCGAGGGTTTGTATTAGAGAGTCTTCCACCCCTGACAATGCTGCCGATGTCGCTGCCCCAAT
>WLWI01002041.1_pt1 | contig 17463 bp, 6 predicted proteins | sample 6701501 | NCBI WGS metagenome assembly WLWI01 (sample SAMN12718690, study PRJNA515312) | sponge metagenome | isolation source: marine sponge | host: Mycale hentscheli | place: New Zealand: South Island, Marlborough, Capsize Point | collected 2014-11-01
TGTGAAAGGTTATCCAACTTGCTCTTTTCCAAAGGTTTTACAGCATGATGATGAGCAATGGGATTATTGTACACTGTATTCAGCAAAGGCTGAAAGTAGGTGGGTATAAAATTTGCCTTTCTTCCATGGTTAAATGGGGTTCAATATAGAATAAAACCTTTTGTAATGCTTACAATCTGCTTTCCAGATGTTTGTTCAACTCCAGCATGAAAACCCAGTGAATTATTAGACATAAAATGAATAATATCATTATAGAGCCGAATATCACCTCTACCAGCATTAGAAGACCTTTCCTTTGGAAGGTCTAATTTACGTGAACTAGCCATCTAAAGTTGAACAGCACTTCTAGGAGTACTGATAGAGCTAGAGGCCCCATCATCATTAATAGAAAGAACATAAAGTACCCACTTCCCATTTAGCTTCACAAAATTCCAGAGGTACTTGAACCTTGTTTATTTTGCCATCCTGACTGAGGTAGCATTTGCACTCACTTATATCTGCAATACAAGAAGTCTTGGCCAGAGCAAGTTCAAGGAGTTTAGTGAAAGTATGTTGGCTGCCAGCTTCAAACAAAGTCCATTTAAGGAGCTCATCACAGCCCACGATCGAAACGTTGACATACATCTTGCAAGCCGCTAAATAGTGCTAATGAAATTGACACGTGTTTGATCACGTGATTTAATTGTTTATGTTCTTGTAGCGCATGCGTGCATTGAAAAAAATTTTTTGATGATGAGAAACAGGAATATTAATTGGTTTGGCCTAATGGTGTGTTTAACTTATAGAGTATATAATCCTTACTCTGCGAGGTAAAGGTGGTTACTAAGTAACTCGTTTGGGTACTTTCTACAGCTAAATGCGACATCCATAACAAACTGGTTTCTTGTAACGCGTTTGTATAAGCACAAGAAATGGAGGTCCTATGTAAGTCGAGTTCTACTAAAAGGTTATTGCTCTTGTTGATTTAGGACTTTTTGATTGGTGTACATAAGCTTTAGACTGAAAACTAACCTTGCAATCAATACAGCATGTATGAATGTGTGTGAACAGAAAAAAAAACTAGTGTATACTAACAAACTGTAATCTTAGATGACCTGCTAATCATACTGTATGTACCTAAACCATGGATTCAATGATAACTGTCCCGATCCCCGACTAAGCCCGAGGAAGAGGGCAGGTTATCTAGCGATAATTCTGAGAGTTGCCATGGTTTAACTATTTTATGCCAAAAGAGCAGATAATGATGGTTGAGAGGGGGGGGGGGGGGGGGGGGGAAATTGTCCAGTAAATGGAGTGAGGGTTGTTACAAAACATCGACAAGACAAGATAAGTGTATTTCGTTCTTTTTCCGCCGCCTGAAAAGATAGTAGTGATTGTGCGATGATATCCGGTGAGGTTCACAAGACTAGGCTTTTATACTCCAATAAGTAATTCTTCGTGTCAGTTTTTTAATAGGGATAGTGTAAACCATAGGCAAAGAAGAAAGCTTCATTAACTGAATAGATTTTCATTGGTAGCTAAAAAGAAACTATGATCCATCACTTCATAATATTATTTGTGCATCTCACTCTATTTTGTCAACAAAAATATTCTGTGTGCAAATTAAACTCTCTATGGAACAAAAAAAAAGTTTTTCCCCTCAGGCAATTGAAGGGGATTAACACTGGGGAATAACATTTTTAACCCATGGCTGTTACCTTAGCAACTATGGCAAGTTTTCTGGGTTTTTACAGCTACCTTTACTCTAGTGGAGCCAACCTAGCCAGGTTAGAGCAGCTGCTATAATATCAGCTGGGGTTGTGGGGAGCCCCTAGTAAGTTTTACAAAAAACTACTTCAGTGAAGATACACTCGAACCTCTCTTATCCGTTTGTCTAAGTTACGGACACCTCTGTCTACCGGACACAAACTAAAATTATTGACTACGTATGGATCGTCAGTGTAGTCGGAAAGCTACCAAATTAAACGAATAAAATCGGGAAAATATTTCTCGCATGGCACTTCGAGTGTATTCGATCGTAGCGTTTGTTTAGCAGGGAAATCAACAGGCAGTTAGTGCGTCTACCGCTAGTTCTTCTCAGAACTCGTTGACCCGTGGCATCGCTGCTAGTTTTCTCAAAACTCTTTGAAAGGCAGTGGGGCTGCTAGTTCTTCTAAGAACTTAACGACCAGCGGTGGTGGAGGCAAGGTCGCGGTAACTAAACGCAAGCGTAGCATTTTAACTCTAGAAAGAAAGCTGGAGATAATATCAGAAGTTAAGAAAAGGAAGTCAGTGAGGCAGTGTCTGGACAGTTTGGTTTTCCAAAATCTACAGTGAATGATATTTGGACATGAACGATGAAGAAATTATAGTGAGTCCAAAAATGAAATGAAGCTTTCTCAAATGCAGTTACTCCATCACAAGCTTGTGCTGCTTTCGATACTACTTTGGAGTGGTTGGAGTCCAAAGGCAACACACACCCTGCACATCTTACACTGGTAAAGAGTTGGAGAGACGATGCAGCTCAGCGTCGCTTGAAATCTATGAAGCAAACTAAAATCACTTCATATTTTTTATAAATTGATTCATGTATTTACAGGTGTTTTTTGTTAATTTTAAGTAATATGCTAATTCAATTATCTAATAATTAATTGTATACACGTTCATCACCGAATAAGTTAAGTATTTCTGAGTTACGGATATTTCTTAGTTACGGACACCCCTTGGTCCCAGACTGTCCGGATAAGAGAGGTTTGAGTGTATCTAGTGTGGAATAAACCACTTATTACACTCTGTCAGAGTGATATGGCTAGATATTTCACTCTCAGGCTTTATTTTCACTCAGCCTTTAGCTCTTGAAAATAAATTAGCCTGCTCGTGAAATATTTCACCATATCACACTCTGACTCATGTAATAAGTACTATATATAACTGTACACTACTAAGCATGAGGATGAACATGCTCACAGTACAAAAAGCTATAATATTTTGCTAAAATTGTGTACATATGTACATGTATAGCCCTCACAATTATTAGTGTGGATCATGAAATCTATAAAATAAGAAAGGCTGAAGAGGATGGAGAGTTGGTTGTTGATACGCTTGCTTGTTAAGCTGATGAAATACTGGTCAAAAAAAAAAAAAAAAAAAGCACTAAAAATGTTTATGAAACAAATCCTGTATAAAATGATACCATCTTGTCATCATGCTGAATATCTTCAATGCGAAAATGAGAATTTTCTTTTTGTGCTTCTCTCAACTTCTTTATTTCACCTTCAAGAAGCTCAATACAAGCCATAAGAGGAATGCAAGATTCTTGATGGGCTCTGAGGTGCTACCTCAGTAGAAGTTGATGCCCCCTGTTTCTCTGAAGATGGTATAGGAGTAACTGACCTAGAAGAACAAGGAACTGGTGTACAGCTGTGATCCCTGATAAACTTATCCACACTTCTTCTAGATGCACAATCTCCCTTTTCTCCTTGATGGGAGATGCAAAATGCCTTCCTATGTATGCATAACATGGAGCTAAGTGTATTTATTTAGGAGTAAGGCAGCTAGTAGCTAGTTATACATGAAAGGAATGAAGGCTACCAACACACAGTATATTCTTACTTAATGACATGCTAGGTACCTTCTTGGCATCTCCTTCAGGAAAATGCCTGGAACATACTCGACTGCTAGGTTTAGCTCATTTTCTTGGATATGAAGGGTGTTCTGCCACACCCTACTCACTGCTGGGGTCCCTAGGAAACCTGTGGAAGCTCACAGAAGGATCCTTAGCTTGTGTATTGCCACACACTAAACAACACTGGCCAGGCATCTCATATATCAAGGCCTGTATCTCGGCCACCGCTCCACTTCTCAGTACTGAACAAAGATTAGCTAGTAGCTCTTGGAGCAAACTTTTGGACTATTTTAACTTAAATGGATAATTGAATAAAGTTTAGCTCTGGCAGGAACTTCAAACAGTCCTGCTTGACTCACCCCACTGATTCTAATACATTTTAATGGGATCCAAGCATCCACGCGTGGTGTCTTGTTAATTGAAGTTTTTACGGAATATAGTGCAACTCGTCTATGGTGGACATGCTGCATTGCTATCATTAATGTCCCCTCCCCCCCTTCCCCCCCCCCCCCCAAAAAAAAAAATTGAGGTAAATTCAATATTTTAGCATGCGTGGGAAAGACCCCATACTGTTACATAATGGGTCTTCCAGGTTAAGCAGTGGTAACTATACACATAGTACGGTACTGAGCTGTTCGATGCCACTAAGAAACCCTACTTACCATAGTGATGTGTTTCAGCACAAACGGCGGAGTGCGCCACTGCTTTTAAATTTAAGCCCTTAAATCTGGTAACGTTGATTTTTCTATTACAAAAGCTGTATGCTAGACAACACAAAGCAACATTTATTTAGTTTACCTAAAATAAATGTAGGATATTCAATAGTTCATGTCATATACATGTTGGATTCCAATGAAAGCTCATTTCTAGGAATAGTTAGGATATGATGTATATATTTTTTGTATCACTTCATTCGGTATTGTGTGTTGTGTGGTCCCTTGTGAGCTCGAAGTAATGAATGATTTGGCAATATCTAATGATCAATGTTCTAGCTCATTGTACTTGGCAATCAAGAATATAGAATTACTTTTTGTGGTGTAGTGATAGCTTCTGTACCTAAGTGATCAGTAGCTCCTGAGTTAAAGGACTCAGTTACAATAGTGTGATCTATAGTTTTTGAAACTAGGTATGGTAAAGGGTTTCAGTGCCATAGAAATGTACTACCAGCTGCAACTTTTTGTGATTTGAAAAACAAGCATTTCGAAGTAATTGGATTTACCAATCATGACTCGACTATTGGACAAAGTGAAAACAATACTGTTATATAGGACAGCTATGATAAACATCACATTTACCACTAGATTACTGACCACTGGCAATAAATAGAAGAAAAAAAATGTTCCAGTGTAAGATTTTGCGGCAGAAAAAAACTTGAGAAAAACCTTGCTCATCTATAGGCAATGGAGGAAACCTGATATTTTTTTGTTTCTTTGGTGGACAAGCATTGACCTCTGTGAACTTTGGCCATATACTGTACACCTTAATCTCAATTGAGACTCATTTTTGAGGGCCTCATTTTGCTTGCTCTATTATATGACATTACATATCAGCAGGAATTCCAACATGTGTTGTGGTTAGTGCTGCAACATTCTGATAAGTGCAATAGGCACCATAAAAAAACCAATTTCCATCACAAGATAAAATTGGGGGGGGGGGGCGTTGGGGAAAGGTACACTGGTAAAATACGGCATGTCAGTTTAACCACATTACCATTTTAATCTATTCTATTCACCGTATTCCTCGCTTCTAGGAAATATTTAAAAAAAAATTATCCAATAAAACATTCCAATTTATGTTTACAGGGTCCTGAGACGGTTCTATATAAATACAGTGAGAAACTGCTGTTTTACACTGTATTACGGTACAGAATGTGAAACTTTTTGTGGTGTCGTACTACATTACAAGAATTTCAATAATGTTACAATGAAGTGCCTAAAGTGTGAACCCTTAGTGCTACTATGCACTAGCTACATATGTACATGTAGCTATTACAAAGACCAATAGAACTATTAGTGTCAATATGTCTATAGCTATCTACTAGGTCGTGCAAGTTGATATGTATATAGCTTTTGCAATGAAGCGGTAGACATAAATGCTGTCTTCATAAGATAAGTTGAACATGCAAGGACACACACCTCACCAGTAGCAGAGATTCATACAGGTTTTTTTTGCTAGGGAGTGGAACTTTCTATTCGGGTTAGTGGTGGTGGTAAGTTAATATGCTCTTTGTCATAGTTATAAGCCCTATGCAACAGTATTTACGTGAAAATTCATTGTCAACTAGACTAACCACAAAGGTAAGGTAAACCTTGTGTAGGTATGTTCAGTTAAGTGTAAAAGTATTGTGCGTTACGACTACTACTTTTAGCTAATGAATATCACAAAGAAAACATTTTAAATAACGTGACTTGTTTTTTGTTGCTTTTTTTTTTCCAATTCAAACAGTTGCGGGGAGTGGTTACTATGGCATTGAATCCCCTTTACTGTATATATGTAATTTAAAAACTTGCTTTTTTTTAGTAGCTTGAGTGTTAGAAGTTAAAATTAATCGTTTAACAATAGTGTCATTTTAGGCTCGCTTGCCATTTGTGCTCAAACACATCACTAGTCATAATACTATATAGGTTTGTAGTCTACTTATTAAGTGAACAGCAACTACTTTCACTAAATGGTATCCAATGCTATGTTTTTGTTTATTCCCTAGTAATTTTCACTTATTTGTACTATTCTCACTGATGATGACATCTGTATAGGTGTCAAAAAGGTTTTATTGTTTCATTGTTATATGCTATAGTGATAAAGATAAAAAATAGTTATGCACATTGTTCCTAGCAACAGCAGATTGTATAAATATGATGTATTTTACGTGAAAGAAATGCTTCTATTTCCATACTTAATGATGACAAAAGTGGATTCTGTATATATAGCAGTTGACCATTAATTATAGCAAGTAAATGCAGAATTACTTTCTTACCTCAATTTCCTGAGTAGTGGTAACTTCTGTAGTATCAAATTTAAGCCATTCTGACCACCTCAATTACCAGTAACTCTTGAGCAATTTCAAAGGCCTCTCCTAAAAAGCTGTGCTTTTAGGAGAAAAAAAGCACTCACGTGTGCATTTAAAGGGCATATATACCATCCACATAGATATACCCAATTTTCAATTGTCCACCCTAATAGTATCTTGCTCACTTTGCTTGCTTGATATAAATTTATATATATACCTTTAAAATTACGGCTTTTTAGATATGTACCCAGTTTCTTCTGGTACTACTACAGTAAGCAAGTCTTACTCTCCAAACTGTGTAACAAAATAGTATTTTTTACAGGTCACAGAAAGTTCTGGTGAATGGTTACTATGGTGTTGACCCTTTACCATACACTATTATAAGAATATGCCATTTTTAATATCTGTGTTTGTTCTCAAGAGCTACGATACAAGCCTTATAAATACAGAATTGTAGTGTTTGGTTGCCTGTTAAATGTCGTAGCTTAGAGCGCCTGTGCACATTGGTCCTTGGTCCGATCCATAGTTGACAGCCCAACATTTTTTACAATTTTGTTAAAAAGAAGAAAGCCTGTAAAAAAGACAGAATAATTTAAAGAATAAAAGAAGGCTGAGAAATAAATTGTGAAAGATAAATTAGCAGGTAAAATTCCGTGGATAAAATGAATCTTAGAAAAAAAGATAATTTTTAGTCTGTTGAGAGTGAGACTGTAGGATAGTAGTATCCTGAATAGTATAAAACAGAATTGAAATCAAAGCTACATTTGACCCCCACCCCACCCCACCCGCCAGCAAGTGATCCCGAGTTCGACTCCAGTGATAGCCAAAGTTTTTAAAAATTCCATATTGTTTAAAAACAACAACAACCCATAAAGGGAGAGAATACATCTAATTGTGTGTGTATTATATATAAATATATATTATGTATATACATACAAGCAAGTACCCCACCACATAGTGGTGCTTAATGTACTAACTTTGCAAGTTAGGAATGCTGTATTATTAGGTATTTTTATCCATGGTTTCCCTCTCCTGCTCTCTTTCTTCCTGAGCCATCTCAATTTCTTATTCCTCTCTTCAGCTCATGGGTTCCCTTCTCCTTTATCTACTGCATTATATAATCTACAAGTTTGACTCACTTGCATTTGTTTGTATCTTTCATCATTTGTTTTGTGGGTAGCCTTTAATATTAGCTTGTTTAAGCAAATTGGCAATACCTTTGCTATTTGTATTGAAAATATAATTTTACAAATCTATCTCTCCTACTCCTCATTTTCTCGGTCCTTCTTATCTGCTTAGTTTCCTTATTTTCCTTATTGCCATTCTACTGAATGTGATGGCACTTCCCTGCCACACTGTGGCACTTTGAAGTACTAAGTTTAGCAAATTAGAAATGCTATAGCACAAGGTATTTTTGTTGATTCTGTATTTTCTTCATTCTATGCTAATGAGAATAGAATGGACTTCCCATGATGTAAAATACAGTATAGGCATTAATTAATAGTAAACGGTAAATGCTCACTGCACTATCAGCAACTATACATCATTTGTACACAGTTGCACACGTTACAGCTTACTATCACCTGGAGTATTTCTTTTGTTAGTTTTACTTTTCTGTGTACTTTTTTCTTGTCTTTTTCTTTCTTTCTTTTCTTTTCTTTTTTGTTGAACAATAGAGCGGATAGAACACTAACCTGATGCTTTACCTATTAGGTAACGATGATGCTTTACCCATTGAGGTAATGATGATGCTTTACCTATTGAGGTAATGACGATGCTTTACCTATTGATGTAATGACGATGCTTTATCTATTGAGACAAGGATGATACTTTACCTACCAAGGCAATGGCAACGCTTTACCTATAAAGGCAATGATGACACCTTACCTATGCACCAATGACACTTTACCAATCAATGACGCCGCTTTACCAATCAATGACGCCGCTTTACCAATCAAGCCAATCAAGACAATGACGATGTTTTAATACATACACCTCATGAATTATTCATGAATACACACCGTTGTTACCGATGTACAAGCGTTTTATTATATTTATTATAGTGTATTATGTATATACTTAGGAAAAAAAATAAAAAATGCAATTTTGTATGGTTAATTTAATTTTAAATATTACATGTCTAAAATTCCTAGATTTAATGAGTTACTGTAATTTAGGACTTTGCATATTTTTTAGGAAACACTGATTCAGAAAACAAGACTGGACAGTTAATGGGAGCTGAAGTGTACAGTCAAGGAGAATACTTTATGGTAAGGTACCGTGGAAACTGGGACATTATTACAGTCAGTGCTTTCCAGCTGAACCCTCTATTTATGTAGAACTATACTGTATGCTACAGTATTGTTTCAAAGTTTTTTTTATAATTCCTAATGGTTTGACCTCAGGAGGTCTTCATCAGTGGGATTAATACTGGTTAGAAAGATACAAGTAGCTGGAGTTAGATGAGAAAAGTCACTTTAGTGTGATAAAGATCTCTAGAATGGTTGAATGACTAACACTCAATCAAAGAATCTAGAACACCAGTACATTCAATGAAAGAATCTAAAAGAATACCAAAAACAACATTCATCAAAGAATCAAAGAACATCAATACATTATTTGGTACTATACGTTAATGATGTGGGCTGTGTACCCAGTATGTCCATGTACATAGGTATATATACTAGTGATGTGCTTGAGCACAAATGGCGAGCGAGCCTAAAGACTATACTATTTTTATATGAATGATTTTGACTTCTAACACTGAAGCTACTGAAAATAAGGTCCAGTTTTTTTTAATTTCGCATACACGGTAAAGGGATTTCAGTGCCATAGTAACAACTCTCTGCAACTGCTTGAATTGAAGGGAAAAAACAACAAAACAATACACGTTATTTAAAAGTTTTCTTTGTGATATTCTTTAGCTAAGTAGTGGTTGTAACACATAATGCTTTGACACAACTGGACATGCACCTACACAGACTTATCTTCGTGGTAGTCTAGTGGACAATGTATTTTCAAGTAAGTACTGTTGCGCACGGCTTGTAACTATGACAAAGAGCGCATTGACTTACCACCGCCACTAACTCGAATAGAAATGGAAGTCCCTTAAGTTTTCAAGTTTTAACTGCACCGGCAAAAGAATAAACAATTCAATTTCTAGGGTGATACGGGTACTGATCGATAAACCAGAGGATTCTGTTTAGTGCAATTTGGGATGGGGTCGACAACCGAACTAACACAAAAACCGAGGGTCAAAGTACAAAAATGCCTTGCGTACGTCCATACATATATACAAATAAATAAATAAACAAACATCCCCGATTTTCGATTGTGTTACCCCTGTAAGTGTCTCGCTCGCCAATTAGTGATATGAAAAAGAGTTGCATTAAAAAAACAAAAAGCAACAACAAAACAACCAGAAGCAAGAAAACTTATTTTGGTCAGTTCATTAAGTATGCCTACATGCCTACATTAGTCATGCCTACATATACTCATATGCACATGCACTGTATGTCTTCTGCTGCAATAGTTTGGATACTAGGTACTAGGTCACTCACTGAATGTGTAAAAGGCAGTGATTTAAGTGCTACAGTAGGAGAATTCATTATACTTTTTTTTAGTTATTTAAGTCATTAGTGTTTTATTTTCAGTGTAAAAAGTGAGTGAACAGACTGCTGTCCTTCATATTGTAAACAATCAGACATACAGTACATGTAAGGTTGTAATTGAACACTTTATAGTTACATTAACAATCAGCAAACACTCTTCACGTGTGAATAATGGGCTAAGGACAGAAAGCTAAATGTGTTTCAGATGAACTAGTAAATGTATTGTCTTTTCAGCCTTTGCATTAACAATCACTTGAAAGTTTCTCGCTCCAGAAACACATGACTTCAGAGCACACTAAACATTGCATTTTCCACAAAACTGGAGCGAGAAACTTTCAAGTATTGTTAATGCAAAGGCTGAAAGACAACTGACAACTACATTTACTAGTTCATCTGTAACACATTTAGCTTTCTGTCAGGAGGTCTTCATCGGGCGAAATATTAACCGACTACACTTTTTCAAGCATATGTTATCTTAAAATGGGTGAATTTTGAGCAAAATGACATATGTATACCACTTTTGCTCAGCAATAATTGAAGTTTTATTAAGTATCATGTAAAGCCACAAATTTTGCTTTATTTTCACCCAATAAAATATAAGAATATGTGTGTATTATTTTAGTTGAGATGTACACATTATAACTTCAATATCTTGCCAATGGTGCATTACAGAGCAAAATAACACAGAAATATTGATCAGCATAGATAATAGTATAATTATATTTCAAAATTAACCACAAAGTTCACTTAATTTTTGTGTTATATTATTTTGGCTACTTTGGGGAATTTGAAGTATTTCCTTACTTCAAGTCTGCCTTGCATGAACTAACTGATAGACCATTTCAATCTTCCAAATCACAGTCAAAACTACCAGCAGCACCTTGTAAGTAGGAAAACTTTCAACTGAAGCTTCAGAATTTTCAGTGAGAGCCTCCTCATCAGTTAAAGCTTCAGTATTGTCAGCTATAGTTATAGGCTGATCATGGAATCAGCAACAGGTCCTGGGTCTGATAAAACGAAGCAGTTACCTTCAGACACGCTAAAACTACTTATACAGTCACTGAACTAGTATTTTACAAACATATTCACGGTAGCAGACGTTGTGTATTGACGCGAAGAACCAGCCATGGAAGAAGCCTTCTTCGAGCTAGCTGCTCTAGCAGTATAGCCTAACTTCAGCAATTTAAAAAAAATTCCTGAGATAACATTCGGTTATTTCTCTATTTATAGGAAGTTTAGCTACCGTATAATTGCAATAAAATATTTATAAGCAAAGATACCATACCAGTTTCATCATAAAAATATAACTGAAAGTTGATCATACGTATTTGATCAATTTTTCTATAGTTTGGTTGGAAGAGAGTTAAGGGGAAAATGTTGATTGATATAGTTCATAGCAACCGTTAAAAGTATTGGGAAAGGCCTAACAGAGCTACAAATAAGCGGTAGTTTCTCATCAAGTCTGTTTATTCCCAGCAGTTTGTTAATGTTATTGCAACAAAATTGCAATTTAATTGAAATCGCACGGGGAATGTGAAATAGCATGTAACTAAGAGCGGTAGCCAAGTGAAATAGTACGGGTAAGTGTGCATGCATGCAACTCTAGCCCACACATTTTCGAGTTGTTTCTAGATGGAAACTATGCCAATTTTTAGTGCAGAAGTTCTACCCGTATTGGACAGATTTTTTTTTTCAACAGATTAGGAGGAGCCATAGGTTGAAAACGAAGTTCCAGAGGAAACTAATCCTGAAATGCGGAGATACTGAGTGAACGATACAGTGTAGCTACAATGCTAATGATTAAAAATAAAAAGCTGGCCAACTGTTAGCGAGTGATAACATGTGTAACTTGTGGTATTGGGGATCAATAGCACTCATAAAGCAATGAAGTAGCAATTGGCTTCGCCTCATGCTATTAATCCCGAATAGCACAGTTACCATGGTATTACTTGTACTAGGCACGTAAATTGCCCATTCAAAAATGTATGGGGAAAAAAATCACTGTTCAATTGAAAGTGAAATAGCACAGTAACTAAGAGAAATACCACTAACTAAGTGAAATACCACACTAACTAAGTGAAATAGTATGGGTAGGTGCGCATGTGTGCACCTCTAGCCTATATTAGACGGACTTTTTTTCAACAGATTAGGAAGGGCCATAGGTTGAAAATGCAGTTCCAGAGGAAGCTAATCCTGAAATACAAAGATAGTGATTGAACGATATTGAAATAGCATGAGGCTTTGCCTAGTGCTTTCCATCACATTACCTGCTATTTCCATCACATTACTCCTGCTATTTCCATCACATTACTCCTGCTATTTCCATCACATTGCTCCTGCTATTAATCATACTAACATTTGCTAATACAAAGTTAATACTGAGTTAATATGGTAATTTGATGAAAGTCCTTTTTTACTCATTTTGCTGTAGTTGAGCGAGAGATATCCAGTACTTCCTTTGATAATTTTTTCTGGCGCTCAACTAATTCTGAACTAATACAGTATTAAATGGGAGTCCTATTGTATTTCATTAGCTATGGTTTTGTTTTGGTGCCATTGATAATTAAAGTGCAGTTAATATACAGTGTGTCCTAAGTCTTAAAATCAAATAGCTAGTTTGTTGTTGTTGTTTCTTTTTACTGCTAACTGTGTCCATATTAGTCGTATCATAACTAAAAGCCCATTTTTTCGGCTCACTTCCATCTTGAAAATAGTTACTAGTAACAGAGTCTGCTGGAGAAAATATGTCCGCAGGCAATATTATAGTTATAAACCAATAAAAAATCTGTTTGTGTTGCGACAAACCCTCTTCACTTGAGCTTTACTCTCATGTTTCAGGATTTGTAAATCACATACTATTCTCAGTATTGGTTCTTGGAAGCAAGGCATACAGTAAACAAGAAAGATTAAAACGGTAACAGGTATAGTTGAACGACTATATTTTACCAACCCCCCCCTCCCCTCCCTGTTTTTATGGCGCTTGCTGTATAATTGAATGGATAGGACCTACCAGAAGTGGCAAGTTACTGATGCAATATTACAATTCCATATTAACTTGTATCTTTTTAATAAGAATGTCTTGGTAGTAATTAATATGTGTGTGTGTGTGTGTGTAGGCATGTGCCCCTCTTTATTCAGTATTTGGTCCTGCAAGTGAAGATATTGTATTTGATGACAATCGACCGGTTGGAAGGTGTTTTATATCCAACAGAAATCTTCAGAATTTCATGGAGATCATGCCATGCGGTAAGAGATGACCTACATAAGTGTGAAAATAGAGTACATATTAGTGATAACCTTACAGATGGACGTGAAAGTCCCCCTGATCCAAGAGATTCAATTAATTATTGCCTCGCAGGATTTTCGGCCTCCATGATTGAACAAGATGTCAATAATAGGGTATGTATGTATGTATGTATGTATGTATGCATAACATAAGGTTGATGTTACCATGTGTTACACTTACATATGTGGATTTTATTATTAGTCTAGTTGGTGGGTGAATATAGTTACAGATTGGTCCAGTGGATAGAAGTACCAATTTATGTGTAAGGTTACTTCAAGTGTTGAGCCCAGTGCTAATAGTAATCGTTCTCAAGGTTACTGTATGCCTCTATGTTTGATTTAAAATGTGATTGCGAAAATTATGAACGCAATAGTAATGCCTTGGCTATTGCATTTCCTATTGCAAAGTCGAGAGCAGAAAGCAGAAAGAATTTGAATTGAGGGTTGGCTTCAGTGCTAGTTTTCCGTATTCCAGCCTGGAAAGTGGCCCACTGTGAGTGTTGTAGCAAGGCATCTTTGATATGTGCCGTTGCTTGCTGCTTATGACAAAGTCCCTTTTACATGTCACTTCATCATGAAGTACCACTGGGAATAAGTGGACATAATAATCTTTTTAAACTTATCGTAGTATTGAGGTTTAATTTTATCAGTTTTTCAGTTTTCAGTTGTTTTCATTGTCCAACTGATGAAGATCCTATGGGATCGAAATGTCTTGGTAAAATTAAACTTCAATACTACGATAATAAAAAAAAAAGATTACTATTAAAAAAAAAATTACTATGTTCACTTATACGCAAGTATTAACGTAGTAGTTAAAAATGAATTTGTACAGTATTACCACTGAATCATTATAATAAAAGGGTTTATGCAATTATACAAATGGATTGCTTGCCAAAAATACAAATGTTTCAGTAAATTCAGTATAGGTTTATTAGGTTTGCCATGCAGATAAGTTTCTCTTTCTTTTGACTGCTGAAGTAGCAGTTTTCCCATAAAAGATTGTCAGTAGTGCACATATGTATTGCAGGTTGATCTTTTGTTGTATTTTTGTCAGAAGAGTATGGGCATACATAATTCACATTTCCCCATGAGAGTATTCCTCGCTGAGAAGAAAATATTCTGCAGCATTTTGGTTCTTTGGCTCCCTACTTGTAGTTGATGCTAGAGCCACAGTTTGAACAACTGCATAGCTTTCTGGCAGCCAATGCTCTTAGGCTTTGTGAGGAATGACAATAGGATGCCTTATTTGGAAACTGGAATAAACTAATACAGCCTATTTCCATTAGATACAGAGTATATATCGTATCAGTAAAGCTTGAATTGCCTTGGAGGAGTCCAAACTAGGACTTGAGCTAGTAGAAATTTACGTTTATTATGAAGATTTTCAGCGCCATGGTTCATTCATTTTTCCTTCTTCGAAAGAAAAACATCAAGCTCAAAGAACAGCACAGACTAGATTAATTGTAATAAAGACTCAAAATCTTAGAACATTTTTCAATAACAGTTTTGCAGGATAACTGTGCAGTGTGAAAATCAAAGGTTGGCTTAATGAATTAACTTGACGAGACAATAGCAAGGTCTAGTTTCTTACATTTTTGTTCAAAAATTGAAGTATTATTGTTTAATGGATATGTTTATTCTTGTCTTGTTCACTTGAAAGAAATTCCTAATGTATATAGTCAGTGTTCTACTAAATTATTTTTGTTTATAGCTGTCTGTAATAGTTGGTGCTCCATTAAGAAAGCGTGATATAGGCGAACTATTTTATTATTCCAAAGAAGCACAAGGGAATATCTCATTGGTTGGAGAAGAAGGTCCAAATATTATGGAACGATTCATTATTGGACAGGATGGTATAATAAAGTGTTCATATCAGCAGGTGTACTACATACTAATACATGCTATCTCATTTTAGGTTCTGCTATTACGACTGGATTCATTACTAGCAACACACAATTAGGTAACTATAATAAATTTTGAAAATTAGCACGAAGACTATCATAAGTTTTTGATTGCAGATATAATTAGTGGAGCGCCTCGTTTTAATGGGTCGGATTCGTTTGGTGAAGTTAGGGTTCGCACACAGGGCAACAAATTCCAGCCACAGCCTGCCATTAAGAGGAGTGGTAGCCAGGTCAGTTATTTTTAAATGTACGCACACATATGTACTCATACATGCACATATTTGTACTGCTGGAAATAATTTAATTTAAGGCTTTTTTAGTTGGATATAATTACAAAGTGAGCTTTTTAAAAGTCTTGTTTACATTGAAGGACTGAGTAAGATGATGATCCATCCTTAAAGGTGTGAATGAAAGAAGAAAATATCATGCATTGACTGAAATGTAAAAATAAATGCAGCTAAAGAACAACATCTAATGGTGCATGTACAGGTATACTTAGCTTATCTGGAGAAATATCGTATTATTTGGTGAATATTTATTAGGAATTATTGTGCTGTTGAGTCTTGGTTCTGAATGGGTCCAAGTGATACAATATAGTGCCTGATTGGTAGAAATAATGGGCACCAATAAAATCTGTCTACATCACGTTACTTGATTACTGTTTGTGCATGTTATAGACTGGTGAATATTTCGGAGCAGCTGTTGCAGCAGCGGATCTCAACAACGATGGGTTAGTAGTTTCAAGCTTTCAAGCTATGTTTCTGTGCTGCATGTGTGGGTCTTTTTAAAGTCACTTATTAAGTTTCTCCTCCTTCATGTTTTCACAAGAAAAAGAGCATTGTTTTTATGAGTAATATTGTAGTAAAGTGTGGGTAAGGTAATTTAATATAATTACAGTGAGGTGGAAGGGAGTAAGAAGCACATATAACAATGTTTATTGAAATTGTTGTCAAGTTATTCAATATTTGTACTTAGTGAGCGAGCGACACTACAGGGGTAACAATTGAAATTGGGAATACTTGACACATGTGTGTAGGCCAGTGTGTTACATTCACTGCTTAGCTAAAGAATAGCTGAACAAGAGAAGTATTTAACAAAATTAAATATACTGTATTAGCAACCTTAATTTTAAGAATTATCGCAGTTTTGAGCCTAACCCAGCTTGTCTGTTACACAGCAGTAAGAAAGTTGGGTTAGGCTCAAAACTGATAATTCTTAAGAAATGCTATTATTTTCAGGTCAGTGAGTTGTAGAGAGTGGCTAACTGTGGCATGAAACCCTTTACCATGTACATTTTAAAACCCAAATGTATTTGCTGTAGTTTAGCCAGGAGCTAGTGGTCATTGAGGTAGTCAGAATGGCTTACTAGAGAAGCTAGGAAAGCAGTGTTTCCCCAAGTAGAAAGGTATTTTGACTACACCCCCTGATCACACCCATTTAACAATAGAACAGTCCATCATGTATGTTACTGTTGGCTTTAGATGGCAATATTGGCCTGTGCAACTTCAGGCCAGCTGGAAACATTCTATGCTATAGACTGTGGGTTTTTTTTATCAAGTGTAGCTACTTTTTTTTCTTCAAAACTATAGGTGTAGGGGCTAGCAGAGTAGCACTGTGGCTAAGTATCTTGCATTAACAAACCACTGGGAAGGAAAGTAATTTCATAGTTGTTAGCTAAATTTTTTCATACAAAAAATCAAATTTAAGGTTTAAATCTGAAAGAGTTTCACTTTGTTGTTTTAATTACAGGTGCACAATGGCTCGCTGACCATTTTTGCTGAAGTGTATGACTAGTAACTGTTATTGTTCATAATAATTGGCGAGCGAGCGTAGCGAGCGAGACACTTACAGGGGTAACACAATCGAAAATCAGGGATGTTTGTTTATTTATTTATTTAGATATATGTATGGGCGTACATATGTCATTTTGTACTTTGACCCTCGCGTTTTTGTGTTAGTTCGGTTGTCGACCCCGTCCCAAACTTCACTAAACAGAATCCTCTGTTTATCGATCAGTACCCGTATCACCCTAGAAATTGAATTGTTTACCGT
>WLWI01002044.1_pt1 | contig 17451 bp, 9 predicted proteins | sample 6701501 | NCBI WGS metagenome assembly WLWI01 (sample SAMN12718690, study PRJNA515312) | sponge metagenome | isolation source: marine sponge | host: Mycale hentscheli | place: New Zealand: South Island, Marlborough, Capsize Point | collected 2014-11-01
TGTGTGGTAACTAAATTAAAAATTGTATTTGTGTGTATCTTTAATCAGGGTTATTGGAAAATAAGAATTCTTGAGTTACATGGTCCCAACAACTAGCTATCGGATCAGCTAACTAACAATGCCTGTGGTGATCATGCATAGTATACAGTTATGAACTTCATCAATAAGCCTAGACTTCCTGGACAAACAATAGAAGGTGTACAATTCTGTTGTGGGACAGTGCATGGCTTAGTGAAAATTTTCTGGACTATCTCAGAGTTTTGGGACAGTTAGCAAAATATGTTATGGCACGTATACCGCATGATATATAATTCTGTTATGTAAATGTTTTGTGAGGGTTCTTCAGCATTATTATAATATTTGTACAAAATGTGGTGCTTTTAATCACCACGTAATGATAATTCTAAAATATCAGTTTATATGGTATCCCTTAGCTGTCACAACTTATTGCATTAATTAACACATATTGGAAATATAACTAGCTCAATAATTCAGAACACTTTACAGCATCCCAAGAAAACAGATATTGTGTCAAACAAAACTTAATTTATAGGGTAAACAATTGATAATATATATGGGTAAACATTGATAAAACAAAGAATTCTTTAGTGAAGTGTGGTAATGGGATTGACCTCAAAGTGGACAGAAAAATACGAGCTCAAAGAACAAAATGACATCGTACACGATAGGAAAGTCATACGACACGACATTTTATATCGCATAACATACATAAAAATGGATTATTATTATTTACAAAAAATATATTTAGTCTAACTTATTAGAAGTTAACTCTACTAATAATATATAAAATGTATATCTATATATGGGCATATGTATGTATGTATGGAAGTATATGAGGAGTAAAGCAACTTTCCTTGTTAAAAATAAAACTTACGGCGGTAATAAAACATAACTAGTAGAACCTCAGAGTTACGTACCCCTTGGGAAATGAGGTGTACGTAACTCTGAAATGTACGTAACTCTGAACATAACATAATTTAACTTTGTACTAAAATATTTAAACGACTAAAATACAATGAATACAGTATTTCAGATTTATCCATTGCTAAAGGACCATTTAATGGTGTACCGTTGAGTTGTTTTTTTTCTGAGTAAACCAGAATGCACGGCATTATAAAATATTTATCATTATCTCTTCTAACAATGCACCTCTTCTTCAGGCCACTAGGTCAGCTGATTCTGCTGAAAACTTTTCTATAATCTTCCTGTCTCTTTAGAAGTCTGAAATTGTGGACTTTCCTAAGCCAAACTCCTGAACAACTCCAGCTAAAAATATTCCTTGTTCAATTATTCTTCCATAATAAACTACTTCTGATAGCAACTCTTTTGCCATTTTGCTGCAGTTCCAATAAAAAAGAACAAAAAAAAACAAAACAAAAAAAAAACAAAAAAAAACATGATGACAACCCCGTACCCATCACGATGTCTCTTTCGCGGTTCGGTACCGGTTAATGGTGTTCCAGGTAAGAGTCTCATGACACATATGAATACAATACCAGATTTTCAGACACTCAAGTCATCCTTTCATTAACATCATTTTGCCTTTAATACTTAATCTAAGCCTGAAGCTACAATTCTTGAACATGAGCATCATAATTCAATAGTAGTAATTGTGTGGTCCACTTTACATGTATTTATACTACGAAATAAAACATTTTATTCATGGATTACATATTTTTACTAGAAGTATCAAAAGGGCTGAGATTGAGAACTAGCTACAGGAAATTGTAAATGATAACTTATTCAACTTCATATATCACATAGCTATACAACTTAGGTTGTTCATGATAATATAATTATAAGTTGTATATGAAAATTAGCAGCTGCTACATTAACTTTCAGTATTCAATATCACCTTTTAAGTAGCTGATACACACTTGTCTTAAGCATACATATTATGTATGTTTTTAGAGAATGCAGATGTAAGTTATCACCAATTATTTGTGTTCAAAAAAATGATATTATTTGCACAATCTGCTTGTTATTAATATATTCAGTACGACATTAATTTCACTCAATGGCTATAATCATGCCCATAAAAACCAGTATTGTTACTGTAGAAAATGTTTCCTAGCGAGGCAACTAAAATTCAAGGCATTGAAATTTAAAAAAAAGAAAGAAAAGTGACATATGCTAGACTGTTAATTGCAAATGTTATGGAATTGTCACTATATCATTTGCTCAAACATAACATTTAGACAAAGTAAGCATAACAAAAACTTTATACTGTATTGTTAGTTATATAATAGTAATAGCGTTGACATAATCACACAATAGTGTAACTTAATTAAGCTTAGCTATAATTAGTATTGATCGTGCAAGATAGAAATGGTGTATAATTTGTCAAGAGAAAATAGTTGAGCATTAATGTCAGGAGAAGAGAGCTGAGCCTTTAAAATGCCCCTGGCATATTTAAATGTTTTACAGTGATCAAACTCGACATTATGATACTAATTTGTGGGTAATGTAAGAGTTTCAAGCAGCAATTATTTCATATTTCCTATACATTTCGAGTACACTAATTTTAAGCATAGTAAAGCTAAAAAGGGTAATACTTAATGATTAAATATTTTATAAAAGTATCTAAGGGGGCTGAGATTGAGATCTAAGAAGTTGTAAATGATAATTTATTCAACTTCATATTACATAGATAATACAATATGTAGTTTGTATATGAAAATTAGCAGCTGCTACGTCAACTTCCAGTAATCAATATCACTTTTAAGCAGGTGATACATACTTGTCTTATTAAGCTTATAATATATTTATTTCTTAGAGCATGCAGATGGAAACCTTTAAAAAAGTAAGTTATCACCAATAATTTGTGTAAAAAAACATAATATTATCTATTTACTGCAAGTTCTGGCAATTGGTAGTGGTCGCCATCAATTGATTATAAAATGTGTGGTAACTTAACCTCCAATTGAATCTGTATAGCTATTTAATGAAAATTTCTAAATGAACAATTGTATTTGTGTCTTTATAACCATGGTTATAAGAAAATAAGAATTCTTGAGTTACACTGTACTAACAACTAGCTATTGGATCACCTAACGAATGCCTGTGCTAGTCATGAACAATATACAGTTATGAATTTCATCAATGAGCTTTAGATTTCCTGGACAAACAATAGAAAGTGTATAATTCTGTTGTGGGATAGTGGCTTAGTGAAAAAATTGAGAAATTCTTTGCACATTAAATAATGTTTTATTAATGAAGTCTTAGAGACTGGCATAGTGTGCTTCTCTTGCTGGATGAATTTTTTTTTTTAACTTGGACTGATTTCGCATTGTTTGAATTTTTTTATTCAATTACCACTTTTTTATCACTTGCTTAAAGGATAGATGAAATCTAATAATTTTTCCATGTCAGTCAGTACTTATAATCTACAATAGTTATTCGTGAAGCATACATTTAATTTTAAGTCAAAATGCAATGGTCGAAGCGAAGGCAGCAACAACTGCTAAATTATGTTGCTCTAGTCATGCAATTATATAAAACTATTGCTATTATATGTATAAAATAGTATACGATATTGCCAGTAGTACGCAAGGTTATATCTGAGTAGTATTATATCGTCTTACACATCATTCTTTATTATTATTCATTATTTTCAGACAAAGAAGAAAACACTGAATTATAAACATTGCTCGTAAATTAACTAAATTAAAACATAGAGATTTTTAATAATACATTTTTTCACCAGATGTAATTACAGTGAATTGTACTTTTGTATCTGCATTTTTTTGTTTGAAATAAATTTAATGCAATAATATAGCCACAAATAGTTATATTGTAATAAAATTTGTTTCACGATAGTAAAAACTTCTTAACTTAAGAGTTTTCTTAGGTTAGGATAAATTGTGGTGCAGAATAACTATTAACGGTGTAATAAGTAACATTTATTAATCCCAATGGGAAGAAAAATAAAAAAAATTAATGTATTCTCTCTTTTTTACAGGCATTTTCTTAACAGTATCAGGATAAAAAATTGTTTCACTGTCACCAGGAGTTGAATCCTGGACTGCTTGTTTAATGCACAAGCGCTCTGCCACTGTGATAAGACAAACATTGTGCATTAAACTAGTGGTCCTGGGTTTGATCTCCCAGTGATAGCCTAGAATTATTTAATCCTGGTGTTATTTTTTAAAGTCTGAGAGAGAATACAACTAATGAGTGAAAGATGGCTGAGAAAGAAATTGTGAAGGAAATAGAAGTTTGAAATTTTCTTTGACACTTTTCAATTTTACACAATCTTTGGAGTTACAATAGCTATATTACTCTGACAGTACAACACATGAACTAACTATTCATTAAGAAAGGTTTTTAAGCACAAATCAATTAGTACATAATATATCATGTAGAAAATTTAGTATCAGAAATTTCTATGTATGGTCAAGTGCATAATAGTATACACATGTCCCTAATATACCCATTCTTATAGCCAATATGATCATCAACTCTTACATTTAATTACTATAGCTATAGGCTCACAAAAATATTAAGTACAAGTCACACAATAATTGACAATTAAGTTATAAGGTAACATAAAAGTGTTGTGAAGTACGGATCATTAGTTTTGAGGCATCTACACACACTTGAATAACAACTTAACATCCACACCACACGTCTAATTATAGGGATAAATTTATTTAAACTATTATACTACGATTGTCCCATATGTTAACACTTATATTCATGAGAAAAAAAATTATTATTGTAACTGAAAATTACAGAACTGTTTTATTCAACATTAGTTATTTTGTAAATTTTTGAATTCTTTTTAACAAACTAAGAAAATGTTATATCTTTCCTACAAGAATATGTAATATTCATTCACACAATAACTAGCATTATGATCTAACTGTCTAGAACTGACATAATGAACAGAGCTAGCTTAAAAATGAGGGCTCTTTCTGAAATAAGGGGGGCTTGAACGACACCAGTCAAGCCCCCCTATATCCGCCCTTGAACCACTGAGCTATGACAACCCTCGACTTCCAAGATTCTAACATTTTTCCAGTGGTTAGAGCACTGGTGGCTAAAGCCAGTGGCTCCTGGGTTCGAATCCCCGTGACAACTATGATTTTTTCACATTTTTTTAAAGATGTAACAGGTTATATCACTGTCTATTTTTTTAAGCTCTCTACAATTATTTATTACTATCAAGTACTCCGCCACACAGTGCGGCACCTGACGTATTGCAAAGTAGGAATGTATTTGCACAAGTTAATCATTATTCTCTACCATTGGTTAAGGTTAATTAAGTTTCCCTCTCCTGCTCTCATTTTTCTGAACTATCTAAACATTTCCTATCTCCTCCTTTCCTTTCTCTAGCTCTTCTGCCTTCCTTTTTAAACTATAGCTGCTATAAATTATAGTGTTTTAATTTTCAGCATTTTTATTCATAAAATTGAATCTGAATACAACTGTTGGTATAGGACACTCTCAGTTTGGCTAGAAAGGTTGTAAATCTTCATCTTAGTGACTTCAATGGGAAAGGAGAAATGAATGCGTGCCAATAGAATTGCCCAAAGAACAAAGGTCAACGCTCACAAGAAAATATTTACATGAACAAAATATTGTATACAAAAACTGAGCAAAAACTAAAACATTATGCAAAAGGCTAGTCTATATCATGACATATGACCACAAATAAATGGCTGCGAAATGGGAGACCAAGCAATGATAAGGTGATGGAGCCAACACATGCATACAAATTTTAACTTATCACTGACAACTTTACTATAGCTTCAATTCTTGCAGGAATCTAGTACTTGACCACTTGAGTTGCTAGAAATGTTGAGAATGTAACCCCACACCTCAGTCTTTTGATTCGCACATCTAGAACCACTGAATTGTGGTTTTGAAAGAAAATACTATGTAGGCCTCTCTCTTCATGATGCAATAGAGTTTCTTGAATATGTCCGAAACAAAAATATTTGCAGCTAAGAAGCAGATCATTATAATAAATTAGCTGACTTTTTTACTATACCATAGGTCGGAAAAATATTAAAATCAGTAATAGGTCTCACTATTTCCTCCATGGGCACCAATTCAGCATGGTTGCATTCCTGGAGTCTTGCTTTGAATTAGACAAAATTGCCATTTTTGGTTGGCTTCAAAATATCGTTGTTAACAGCAACGTCCTTAGATTGAAGAGTGTTATCCAGCATCTAAGATGCTGGTTAACACTCTTCAAGTCAATCACTGTCACATATACCTGCAGGAATGGTGCACAAGTAAAATAAGCAGCCAGCATCTAGGAAACTCTCAGCGATGTCTCTATGGAATTATAATTTATGATGTTACCTCTATATTGAAAGTCTTGAGTTCATAATTATAATGCTTTTGTTTTTAATTTATTACCTTACAGTATAATCATGCCAATATCAAACAGATGTTTCCTAGTTATAACATAATGACAACAAACTTCTGATATAATGCTTTCAATGGTGGACCTTGTTTGACATCAAAAGTTGCTATATCTTTTAAGAAAGGTATGTAGCCATGTAAGTTTCCATGACTGACTCAGAGTAATGTAGACAGCAGTGGTGAAAGAAATAATGAGCTTTTTTAATTTATATTTTAAACATACATTGTGAGCACTCAAATGTCATATTACAATTACACACCATGAAAAAGTTCTCATTTACATGTATTAATTGTATTCGTTTACTATACTTTAATCTGTGTTATTATTGTTTGTTTAAATAACATGGCATACCTATATTAAACTATGACAATACATATCTTGTTTGAGCTTACTGTAATAAACTTGCATGATTTATTTGTATTCCCAAGTTGGGAAATGGTAGCCAGAAACATGGTCAGGCTGAAATTGAATTCAATAATTCATGTAAACAAGTTTTTTTCCAAACATTTTATACAAATACATCACTCACTTTCTATATTAGACTATGTCTATGTAGTAAAGTGCAGATGACATTAAGTACTTTCTGAGATTGTCTTGGTTATTAAAGTACACCTTTTTTGTCATTATGCTTACAATAATATTGTGCTTAATATTACTGTCTTCTTCTGCCTCAGGTAAGATAAAATTTAAAGCTGATTGCGACTATATCTGTTTCATTTTGTCTTTAGGTACATTACTGTATCAGATGAATGAGACAAACTTTTTCTGTCCCTCTGAGGATGTAGCATTTTGGTGCTCTGGCCCTGAGAATTTAGATTGGATGATTAACATTCCCAATGGATTTTCTTTTAGCACTTATTTTGACCGTCGATTCAACAGGCTAGGGCAAATACGACAAGAACATCTTGAAATCACAACAGTATTTGTATCAGTCGAGTTTATTAATTCATCTCACATCGGATCTATTGCCCGTTTCAATAATGCTGCATTGTTAAACGGGACTTTAATAAGGTGTAATCAGGAAAATATTTTGTTTAAACCTATTGTTGCTGGTAAGTCACCAATATTTTATTAATAACCTGTAAATTGATCACTTGATGCACTTGTACATAAGTAACTGACTGCAATATTTACCATTCTTATATCAAATTATTACAACTTAACTGAAGCAATCTGGGTTGCATTTAAAAATGTAAACTGGCATATGTTTGAAAGAATCAGACATTCCTGTTACAATAGCAAAATTCTTCAAAATCAAGATTTTACTCTTCTTCCACTGTGCAGGTTAGAAGCATGCTAAGGCATTCAGAGCTACTAGATTACCTGATTTTGTTTTTTTTATTGTCGGTATAGTAAGAAGTCATAACAATATGGTGGCAATATTCTGCTCTCATTTATACACATGACTAAGTTTTTTTTCACTTGGCCAAAATGTCTACTTCTCAGACCTGGACTATCTAGTTATTATTATTGTTCAGCATAATTTCATCAGTAAAGTGTATACATTGTTTTGCAGTAGCTTCCAGCAGTATACAATATTGTTAACCGCTTTAAATTTTGTGTTAATATTCCTTGTCATTATGACAATAAAGAATATACCTTGAAGAACTTTATAGTAGTCTAGATAGCTTCTACTAATGTCTTACTGGTGTTATACAAATGGCAAGCTAACCAGATATTATATTCATATTACGATATTTTGTAATATTAGTGAGTTAATTAACTCTTTGCTGTTAGTTTAATGCACCACCAAAACAGACTTTTACCATTGAAAAGCATTAAAATTTCGATATTATATTATTGCACCAAAAGAGAAAAATCCTGAGCTTGATTTGTTGTTACTTTTAGGCTCATTCATTGACCCTCCAGTCCTTTCTCTTCTTCAATTTGGAGCATCTCATTTGTTCATTGTCTCGTGGAGTTCACCAATACCAAGCACATTTCTCAATTACTACAATATTATAATTGTGCCAGCACAACCGAATGCAATAAATAATATCACTACTAATGATGTCTCAGTGATTCTTAGATTAAACAATCACAGTTTGCACAATATAACAGTTGGTGCTACTGTTTGTTCAAATTTGGTGCTCAGCATGATATTTACCGCAGGTAGCTCAAAGTTTCCTTTTTATTATGTTTTATTATATAGCTCTTTTATTTATAGGAAAATGCCCTTTCTTGATGATCCACTCTGCTCAAATACGCTACATTATTTCCATTGATGGATCTGTAATTTCAAATATTACATGTTTGAATGGTACAACATTTATATTACAGTGTAGCAATAACATATGGAACAATTACACTTCTAGTATGTGTGATAAACTACTTTCAACTGGTAAATTGAAAAGATTAAATATTGTTTGTACTTTGAAATGATGATCATTGATTAGGTGCAGCAGTGAAGGATAATGTCTCCCACAGTTCTCCAGATTTTGAGGTATTTATTCAATAATAATCCATTTAAGTTGTTCAATATGCAGCTTATATAATAATTGTATATGCAAGTGCTTAATGAAAATTTGTCAACTCTAAATTATATTATAATACTATCTAGATATGAAAAATACTACTATGAAACTTTAAAAACTGCTTAAAAGCCAATCCAATTCTTATTTTCAGGCAAACTAAAATGCAAATTTATTCATTAAATTATATGATATAGTTAATCACTATTGTTAGTTTCAGTGTAAATTATTTTTATTTACTCAGTACGCATCACAAATGTACACAACTAACCATGATTTAGTCAAACTATACATGAAATAGAGCATTCTATGTACAAATAAGTAATCAATAATCACTTAAAAACATGCTAAACGCTAAAATCACTTCTTTAAATAACAGCTTGGTGCCAATTGACCAGCAGATTCTCATGTTTTTATTGATTAAGTACACAGTTTATGTTTGCAACCTTCAGTTATTTAAAATCACATAATTTTCATAGTTGTGTTATGAATATTCTTCACTTTTCAGACAAATTAACATTATGTTTAATAGACAGGACATTCTTGTGCTGAAGTTTGAAATATAGATAGATTGATTTAGAGCCATTTTATATCAAAATTATTGATTGTTTCCTTTGGCATTAAAACTGTTAATGAGAATTATTAAACTAAAACAATTTTGATCAACATCAAATGATTATTAAAGAACATGCTAAAGGTTTAAGTACATTAGCTCTGAATTGTTGAGCAAGATAATTTTATTGATATAATGTAGTACATAAGTAAGTTCTATTCTTATTGTATCCACAAATATTGATAACTGCATCACTAGCATATAATTTAACTTGTGCGATTACAGACATTTCGACAACCATGCAGATGTCACCGTCACAGAATAGTACAAAACACAAAATAATAAATAAGTGAAAGTGTCTAGGAATATAAACAAAAGTAAACATGTTTGTGCCAGAAGGTGATTTCAAAAGAAAATGTCTTGGGGATTGTTATCATTACCCTAGTAGTTATAGCAACCAGGGCCTGGACTGTCGTACCAGTTTTCAGGGTTTTTACAGTTTCCATACTCTAGTGGAGCCTACCCAGCCAGGTTAGAACAGCTGGTAAAATATCAGTTGGGGGTGTGGGAAGCCCCTAGAGAGTTACAAGGCCCACTTTACTAGTTAGTAACAGACTAAATTACTTCAATGAAGCTATCTAGCATGGAATAAACCACTTATCACACTCCTCAGAGTGATATGGCTAGATATTTCATCTCAGGCTTTATTTTCACTCACCTCTGGCTGTGAAAATATATTAGCCTGCTCTTGAAATATTCTGCCATATCACCATCTGACTCATGTAATAAGTACTATATATAATATATATATTATAATATATATTATATTATATTATATAAATATATATATTATTATTATTATTATTATAGAAGGCAACAAGAAATTTCAACACACCTATCATTGCTGGGCTAAGTGTTGCTGCAGTAGTTGTCATAGTGCTCACTAGTTCAATATCATTCATATTTGGATACCTCTTTCATTATAAGTGCAAGACTAAAGAATTGATGAATCAGACATCAAATACAAATCAGCTGTATGAGGAGATCAGTCCTGCCAAAATGAAAATTGATTTTAATCTTACAGAAAATTCAGCGTATGGAAAAGTACCTACATAATTTTAAGTACAATGAAATTTTATGTAATACAGCAGAAAATTTATGTGATAGTAAATGAATTGCTTTTCTGTTATGTCCAAGTATTAATTATAATGTGTGTTATTGCTACAAATATTTAGACCTAATGTTTACAAGCAAATTGTATTTTATAACAATTAATTTTTACATAAAAATAATGTTTTAACTTTTATATTTCTGTATGATTTAATATAATGTCCATATTATGCATTTAATAAAGTTAAGTTCGATTGTTCTCGAAGGATTGTAAGTTTACCCTAACAAGATTAGGAGTGATAGTATACAGGTTTGTTGATATGTTTATAATTAACCTTAATTGTGCATGTATAATAGGGTTATAGTACTCGGTTTGTCTGTCAGTCAGTCAGTCAGTCAGTCATTTATTATGTCTCACACAATGAGTGGATCTCGAAAATGGCTATCGCTGGGTCCCCACATCGCTCCTACACCGAAACAAGACATGGGAAACAATTTAGTCATGGGAAACAATTTAGTCTAACAATTTAGTCAAGGGAATCTAAGGCAATTATGCGTGTTAATGTCAAGGTAGCACGTGAAAAAGGGGCGGATAAGAAAGTGCGCCTTAATTTTTGTAAGTGAAGATTTTTCGGGCGCTATTCAGCTCATTTCGACGGTTTTCAACTATATTTATGTCTCTTAAGCGCAAGTAATGTGTAACAGATGAAAAACGCAAACTAGTGAGACTTTCTTTTTACGATCAGACAAGAGTAAAAGCTGTCTATTCTACCTATACTGTGTCCCAAGTAATACAGCACTGTTAACTTGTAGCTAAAGTTCATAAAAATATCAATTTTGTTTCATTTATTTATAAAATATATATTGAAAACTGATGAGATAATTATAATAATATATATATATAGTACACAAAATACAAAATATAGTTGGGATCCAAGTTGAAAGTGGAGTGCAGCCCTAGTTGGTCTGAATTCCCACAATAAACTCGTCTAATAGAGAAGAAAAATAAATTGGCATAAAGAAACAGCGGACAAGCACACAATATGAATTTAAAAAACTTCAACTGTGGCTGTATTACAAGTTGCTAGCTAAATGATAGAACTCTAGCTAGCTATTGGTATTTGTTATTGAACAGGTAGACAAACTTACCAACATCTTACCAGATGGTCCTGTACCATTCTGCTGATAACAGGACACTCCTCTTATACTATTTCCACACTCGCAACTTAAGCTTACCACGATACGAAGCTACAACTCGGACAGCAGAGAAAAAGCTGCTCATTGTTTACAAAATGCTAAGAAGAACGTCCGCGTGCTCGATTGAATCGTGCGGCGTGACTAATAGCAGGCTCATATTGAGAGGGAAACCTGTGGCTTTTTTTCTATTCCCATAGACTTTTGAATTGAGTTTTGGAATGGCATTTGCTCTCCAGTTAGGGAGTATGCTGAGGAAATATTTTTAACCGCTTCGGCACGAGTATTCTAATGGAGCAAACCCCGGATGGTAGCTGCAAACGTTATTCAAGTTTTTTTCCTCCATCTCAACTTGGATATACTATAGCTAGTCTTTCATCCTGTCTTGAATGTATCCTCTCCTATGAATGTGTCTGTAAGTGAATGGTAGCATCTCGAGGGAAATGCCCTCAGATAGTCTAGCGTAGCCGACCCGTTCCCTTTTATAATTCGGTCTTGCGGGGGAGGGAAAAGGGGTCTTGTAGAAGCTTGTACATAGTTTTGTGCTAAAGGAATGCAATTATAACGTAACTGGGCGTTGCGGTCGTCAAATATTACGCTCGCACGAAAGTATTACAGGGATTCCTAGGTTTCAAGGTGGCTTTGAGGTACTGCTTTTACTGTGGAATATCTGTTACTATGCCCTTTTTTTCCACATTCCTGAACTTATCATATATGGGAGGAAGCAGCAGTGACTTACCATAGCCAGTAGGTAAAGAAATAACGACATCTTGATTCTGTAAAAATGCTAAAATTGCTTCTTACTGTTTGCTACTAAGTACTTATCCATGTTTCAACACAACCGCACGCACTAAAGTTTTATAATCCATCTCCATCAAAAATGCATTCAAAGTGATGATAACGCAGTTTTTATACTCGTATTTAATTCTACGCCATGGAAAGCCACACCTCTACATAAGCAATACACGTAAAGTATGGTTACCCATGAATCCTGGTGAATGACACGAAACTATGTACAAGCTTCTACCGGACCCTCTTTCCCTCTTCCACGGGAGCGGATAAGGGGCTATACCTATAACCATATTTAAAGTCTTGCGGTGTAACAAGACTAATTAAAACTTTGCTCCCAATCTTATAGTTGGAAGAAATTACAATGTCACAACAGTGCAGCCCAGCAAAACTTTAAGTGCTACAAGTACTACCAGTTCTACCTACACAATTATTGCTACATTATGCTCAGAGATGTAATTATTGGGTAAACTGTGAGGTCATACTACTCCCAACTTTTGGTCACCATTGCTCAATAGCCATCTAGTTTTATCAAAGCACATGTCAAGCAAGATCAAATCGATATAATTAACTTTAAAAAATTATGACTGAAACTATTTCTAAAACGTTCAGGTTGGGTAGCTAAGGAGATCCCAAATCTCGTTTTGTTGATACAAGTGTTGAGAAGTAGGGTAAAGTAGGTAATAGAGAAACGTCTCATTGCTATTATTTATTGTGTGTTCTGTTTTGTTCATGTGGAAGTGTAGTACTTTCCTGCCACAGTATTAAGTTACATGCATGTTCTTTCCAGTTGTCGTCCCTTTTTTAACGCTCACCTCTATTCATTTTCTCATGACTAGGCACATGGCCTTGTTCTGTGGTATTGTTCTTTATTGGTGTGCTTATCCTATGATATATTCCAGTTGAATCCCACAGCAATTTACTAGCACAAGTGGCTCACAAGAAGTTTGTCTGTGGTGGTTGTGTACCATAATCTAGTTCTGGTGCTATACCCATGCTAATAGTGATTACAGTGTTATCATCTATGCTACCTGTACTACTAGTGGTATAAGTGCTTTACGTGCTAGTGCTAACTATGCTACCAGTCATGTAAGTGATACCTGCAATATTTTGTGGTACATAATGATATTCATGAATTGTGACTTTTCACAACATATGGCACAAAAATGTGTTCGTGGTCTATTCCTCGCGGGTACTTGAGGAAATACGATATAAAATCCACCAAACGTTTACAAAGCTACAATTGAATGTGCAGAGTGATAGAATGAAATACATAATTACTTTTTGCTTGTTGCTCGTACCTTTATGTCAAGGTAAGCTACAAAGTGTAGTAAAATTCAGAGTATATTATTTTTTTGAATTTTGAGTTTTCATTACATTTGTTGGGATACCTACTAGGCAATAACTGTTGAGTCAACTGTACAGTGAAAAAAGTCTGACTGCATTTAGTATCATGTGGTTGAAAGTATATGAAGAGAAATACTAATGTGAATTAGTTAACTTTAAGCATTGCACTGTTGTACAAGCTTCGCTACAACAAGAATTATAGCAACCATGCAATTTAGTATAATATCAATCCTACTGATAGCTAAATACTAAATAGATTTTTTATTACAGGTAATCAGTGTGATCTGGCAGATCCTTTGAATGGAAAAGTTAACTGTAGCAACAACACTGCTACATATTCATGTGATCCATGCTGGCAGTTAGTAGGAAATGAACGTCGAACATTCACTGAAGATGGAATATGGACAGGATATAGGCCTATATGTAGTAAGGAAGATCACTTATAGAAATATATTAAGGAATGAATGCTATGCTATTAAATATATTCATGGTTATTCTAGTTCTACTTTGTGATGATAGTATGTCCCAACTGAGTACGCAAGACCACCTTCATGGCAAAAGAGGAATGCACCTGCCAAAATTAAACCAATTTAGATTAAATTACAACACACATGAAAACATTAATGCATGCAAGTTAAAATAGGACATGTCTTAGGTGTGTTGAAGCTATGTAATATAACATAATAAAGTCTTTTTCTATATCACACTTTCAATTTTGATTTCTTTAAAGTTACTCTAATATACAGCAACTTCTGATTATTGTTTATATTTTCCACTCAAATAACTAGTCTCAATAGTTTAAATGTACAGACAGACCTCTTAGCTACTCTACAGTAGTCATCATCAGCATTGAACGTTTTTATGACACAAAACTATACAATGACCACAAGATAGGAATTGGCTTGACCCTTTCAATTCGGACTCAATTTTACTGCACGTCGACAACCTCGTCAAAGACGGTTAATCATATTAATTACCTTTTTTTTTTTTTGCTCATTTATACCCTGACCAACAATTTTTACCTTATAGAGCTTGCTTTGAGCTTTCCATTGATATAGATAACAAGACATGTTAGGTGATTCTACCACCCATAACAATTCCATACATTTTAGCTACCAAAACAGTGTTGAAAAATTATAAACACTTGACCAAAAGAAGTATTGTTGAAAAAATATCATTACAATTATAGATTGTAAAACTTCTGCTCTTTCATCATAGGTGAGATATAACTTGGGCACAGGGGTGACTGTCATCTCAGAAACAAAAAGAGCATCACTGAGTCAAACGTCAAGTTGGAAAAGATTAACAAGAATTTTCTAGAAGAATATTTACATTTTTTTCACGAGAGTTACAGAAGCGCAACACTGTTTATATATAAGGAGAGTCAAACTTTTTTTTTTAATATTTTGAAAACATGTTTCTAAGATTTTCCTAGTTCATATTGCAAAAATACAGTTGAAGACCTTTATGCTTCTTCACTCTGGAAATCAATGTACATCCTATCTGACCTCTTTCCAAGTGTCAAAAATATGCTAGTAAACAAAGCCATTTCTGGGACAGGAGTTTCAGGACATACAAGTTTTCGCCAGATAGTTTGTGTGGTCTAAAACAAGTCATTATAAGAAGAGTTGAAAGTCTTCGAATGCTCTCAGATTCATATGTATAATATACAACTGGTCATCTATGTATCACATATAATATATATTTATGTATCTGGTCACCTTTGCATCATATCACTATCCCTTGCAGTACAGGAGCTTACCTGCATTTCAAAATAGCTTTTGACAAGTTTCCCACTGCCATCTTGAAATAATCAATAACGATTTGGTACTACTTGACAAGTGTCCCCTAGTGCATCCTAAAGTCTCTTCTATTTTGATTGCATGACCTCCCACAGTTGAACCAGATCTTACATCTTCATGCTTGCAAATGACACAGCATTATGATCTAAGAGCAGACTTCAATAACTATAATTTATAATTAATCTTGACACTGCGCTGAATTTAAAGAAAGAAGGCTTGGAATCACAGTGTATTTTAGTGCATTTCACGTTGGGCATTAATAGTGTATATAACTATTATAGGATAAATGCAGCTTTATGCTTATTTTGTCATTAGTATAATGCATGTGTATCATTATAATTTATTACATCAAGCTAATTATGCTTTTTGTTTTTGTTCGCAGAACCTAAATGTGTTTCTCCCACCCTCATTCATAGCAATATGAATGGTGCAACAGCTATTGTTCTGCAGGGATTAACTATAATATTTTTCTGTGATGTAACTTCTGTTAATAATGCCATAGTGACAGATATAAAATGGTTTATTAATGGCAAAAATTATAATAACAGTAATAATAACATAATAATTGATACAGAGGGACCAGCATTGATTTTCAGAAATGTACAGTCAAATTTAAACAAAACAAATATAAAATGTTCAGCAGTTTATTATGATATGTACTATTACAACTCCAGTGAAGTTGTTCTATTAGTTCAAGGTGAGTTAACACGTTTTTTTAAGTTACCATTCAGTGCTGCACACTTTAATACCATCTTTATTGAGGTTAAAATGTCTATGTAATGAGCTAATTATACTTTGAAAAAGGAAAAGAAAAAAAAAGAATTTTCCTATTATTAATGTAATTGTAAGGAATACTTGTGCCTACAATGTATCCAATTCTTCCACAGGTATTCTTTCCAAAGTGACAGAGTTAGATGTAGAACTTCGTTTTAACTGTTCCAGTCCTGAGTATATTTCAATTGAATGGGAACCACCTTCAACTTTAGATATTCCCCAATCCCTAACTGACATTGTATATCAGATCAACGTCACTTATATGGGTGATACCAACGACTTTCCAGATGTTAGCCATAGTCGAATTAGAAAAAAAGTACAAAACATAAATTCACAAACTGATAACTGTGAACAATTTTTTGTCACTGTAATTCCAAGCAATGATGTTGGATTGGGACCACCTTCAACTTTTACTGCAAGCAGAATCAGTCAAGGTTTGCTTAATAATTTAGTGATTTTAGGTTGAAATAATACTAATAATAGTTGTATATTATTGGGTTTTTTTACAACTTTAGAATTTATTTGAAACTTTTACATTGCAAAATAAAACATTTTAAACTGGCATTTTTCTAAACTAAAATTTATAGGAATGTATGCATACAAACTATTGTGTAAGATTGTTTAATAAGACCCAAATAGAGACTTATATTTTTAAGCTGGCACACACATTACCAAGATATCTGTATGAGGCCAAGGACTGTTTTCGACAATTTATGTGAAATAATATTATTTCTATCAATTGCATAGAGTTTGTTTACCCATTTTTTTAAACGACTGTCAACCATATTTCTTCTATTATTATTGGTTATATTAGGGTAATAATATGTAATAGTTAGAGCATAAGCGCTTGGGTACTGGTGCATTTAGTGCACTGAAGCCCAAGGCCCAGGGCTTTGTGCACTAAATCCACCAGTACCTAAGCGCATGCTCTAACTATTTTAGATCCCGTTTACCCAGGCCTGCCCAGTTTCCACTAGCAACTTTGTTTATCAGCATTTTCGGTGTCAAGCGAAT
>WLWI01002045.1_pt1 | contig 17444 bp, 8 predicted proteins | sample 6701501 | NCBI WGS metagenome assembly WLWI01 (sample SAMN12718690, study PRJNA515312) | sponge metagenome | isolation source: marine sponge | host: Mycale hentscheli | place: New Zealand: South Island, Marlborough, Capsize Point | collected 2014-11-01
GTGTTGAAGTATTACATTTCTCTTGGAAGTACAATGACAGAGTGGCCAGCACAAACCCAGCTGCTTTAATTAACAGATTTCATTTTCATACCACATTTCTTCCCTTAGTTTATACAGAAAGGAAAAACACATTTATAAGTATGATTAATAAGAAGTGATTATTCACACTTTCCCTTTGTTATTCTTTTTAATGCATTATTCTACAATTGTTCCTCTGTGCAATTTCATATCTATCATAAAAAAAATGCTAGCATAATCTGGCAGGATTAGCTGCCATAGAGCGTTGTTTTAACTATGTTTTTAATCATCAAATAATACCAAGTTAAAGCTAAACTATTTGAGTCTAAACTGTGAAATAACAACTTCATTCAATATACAGTTTTTGTCAATAAAGTCAATGCATTAACTTTTATTTAATTCACTAGCTACTACAAACTTACCATTAATTCAGAGTTTTTCAGCCATGAGAAAAAGGACTGATTAAGTAAAACACATAATCATCAAATTTCACACAGCCAAAGCTTTATCATTCTTATTTTTATTGAGATCACAGTGGTGAAGAGTTTGGTTAACAATCTGGTTCTCTGGAGAAATTATTTATACCTTTTAAAACAAATCTACTTTTTGGCAGTTGCTTTTAGTTATATAAACTATTTATTCCACCCTAAATATCTTCACAATTTTATTTTTAAGGAAATGTTGTATTGGCACACTCACTACCCTAGTAATTATAGTAACCACCTAGCTTATAAAATTTTTAGGTTTTGACAGCTGCTTTCCTCTGGTGTAGCCAATCCAAAATCTAGAATAAAAAAACTTAGTGATATGGTAAGATACTTCACTCAGGCTCTATTTTCACTCAGACTCCAGCTCATGAAAATAAGTAAGCCGGCTCCATCAAATATGCAGTTAAGATAATCATAATCTTGAGTTATAATCGTCAAGGTTCAGCTATTATTCATACTTCTCTCACTTTCATCAAATAGCGTTGGCAAGGAATTTTGCCATTGTATATTCTAGCGCATAAAGGTGCGGCCAAGTTGTGAAGAGATTGCCATGACCAATCAAATCATTAACACATAATAAAAAATGTGCCTATGACATTAAACATTCGACGCCACCTCCCCCCCTCCCCCTCCCAGGAAATGTTTTTCTATATAGCCATGACAAAAATATCAAGTATAAGATGCTTATAACTTAAAGGAACAACTTCATCATCCATACATTGATAAATTGGAGGAACTGTTAGAGAGATGATAATGTAAGACTAACTCTGTAAAAGTAACTTTTTGCGAAAATACATATTTTAATTGAAATTGTTTTAGCTCAATAATATCCTTGACGACCCCATTAAGTGCTCCAATTTAAATGATCTAGGGATCTTCTTGATTAGCATATTGAAATTGCATTAATAATTATGCATCCAAGCTTAATAGATATAACTTAAAGGAAATTAAATATCTTAATAGGAATACCACTGACATTTTGTAGAAGTCACTTAACATAATATCAAAATATGCTTCAAGACTGATAATATAGTAAAGAAAATTAATAAGTGCAGATACAGTGCATTCTAATAATATTATATATATATATAATATGTTTGCACAGTGATCAGGCCCTTTCCTTCAGCTCGTATGTGTATGAAAGAGCTGTAATACAAAATGTATATTAAACTATTAAATTTCCAATATTTATTATTATATTTGAATAATGTTGGAAATGTTGCTGGTTCTTATAAGTGCAAACCAGTCATAATAAGGTATCAATTTGCTTTATTTTTTCCTCTATTTAAGGAGGTGAAAGTGCAACTTATGAATTACAAGTTAGTCTACCCAATTCTAATGGATCATTTTGTCCAGGCTACATTGAGCTCACTTGTATTGGTCGAGGTGTTCCTATTGCAATGAATTGGTTCATCAATGGATCATCAGTGGCACAATATGTATATGGACAAATGGACATGCTTCCTATGAATGTATTGGATTCTCCAGTTAATATTACTATAATTAATGCTACTGGTTTATTGACCATTGATATTGTATCAACTTTGTCAAGTAATTTCAGCTACTTAAGAGGAGCTTCTATTCGTTGTGGAAGAGATAATGTTGTGAGTAATTCTGCAGTAGTAGAAGGCTATGGTAAGTTGTCCAGCCTACACAAAATTGTAGCTATCACTCTAGTTGTAATGCATCATTATGTCTGGCCATCATTTTAGTTGACTGGTATTGGTCAATATGTTTCAATTGTAATGTTAATCAATAAATTATCAGTGACTGCAGTATTATGACAAAGTGATAATTTTTCATGTTAATATAATTGACTTTCTAGTTAGTATTACTATAGTTAATGCTACTTGCTCATTTATTATTGATATTAATTCTACTTTGCCAAGTAATTTCAACTATTTTGAGTAATCCCATGCATAGTAGTACAAAGTTATGGTAAGTCTGTATCTAGAAACTTAATCATTACTTGCTCACTCAGCACTCTCACAAATTAAACATATTAGTGTCTATAAGAAAGTTTTACTATCCCAATCTCATGAGCAAAATATTAATATTAGAACATCTATCATTTTGGCCAAAAAGTGTATTAAAACTCTTAGATAACATTAATTAAATGTCAGAATTGTTCAATTTTATCAGTTAATATTAACATTGATAAATTAAGGTTATTTTAACAATCTTGGTGTAATCTTAATACTAAGTATTGTGAACTATGAAGCCTGCACATACATGAACAATTTCTGCATTTTTAATAATAATCGATTTATTTCTCGTTATTTGTTTTGTCCCTTAGTTTGTGGAACATTCCTGTACCTCTTCACCCATTAGACTTTAAAAATAATATGAAGCATCATAAAGTAGGATAGCATCTGCAGCATAGACACTGAAACCGATAGCAACATATATGTATGAGCAATAGCAGGGATAACCATGCTATTCAGGATTAATAGCACTCTTGAAATAGCACTCAGCTTTGCCCTGTCCTATTTCAATAGCACAAGAAATGCAATTGAAATAGGACGGGGCAAAGCTGAGTGCTATTTCAATGGCTTTAGGAGTGTTATTGATCCCTAATAGCACAGGTTACCCATGAAATCACTCACTAATAGTAGGCCAGCTTTTTTAATGGTAAAAAAAATCCGTTTAATATGGGTAGAGCTTCTGTAAGTAATTACTCAAACTAATTGTACTTTTCCAAGGTTAACTCTGCATGCATGCACACTCACCAATACTATTTGACTTAACTACTGCAGTATTTCACATAGTTTCCACTTAGTTAATGAGGTATTTCAGTTAGTTACGGGTTATTTCACTTTCCCTGTGTGATTTCAATCAGCAGTGATTTTCTCATACATTATTTAATGGGAAACTTATGTACCATACTATTATAACTAAAATAGTAACCATTTGTGTAGGTCGAGTTAACCTCAAAAAAAAAACTATAATTATTTGCAAAGATGAAAATTGTAGTTAAAAGACTTAATATATATAATCAAAACTAAGGCTAAAAAAGCATGATACCCAAAATATTTGAACACATTAAAATGTTCACATTTAATGGCCATGGTGTGGCTTGGCCAATTAAAGTCAAGTCAACCAGGATTCTGGTTGTCTGACATCTTCATGAGGAATGGCCAGATAGTCTCTGCCACTAAGAAGTCCTGCGTTCAGCTCAGTAAGATTAGGCTAACTGACGTATTTGAACTTTAAGAGTAAAGGAAAATCCACCAAATACTGCAAAGCAGCCTCTTATAATATAGAATCACTTGCAGCATTAACAAAAAATGACATCAAAAAAAGAGTTGAATCATGGAAAAATGTGACAAGTTAATCATTAGATGATGTCAAAGTTCATGACCACTCTAAGGTTCGCATCACCATTCACAAATCATGAAATAGATAAGATAAGATTACTGGTTGCATTGATGCACACAAAAATATCTTCTGTTCTTGTGACTCTTCAGCTATAGTTGTGGAAGATATCACAGGCCAAAACTTTATACTAGTTATAGCAGTATCATTATTTAGTAAAAAAACAACAACAAACTATAACTATAATTAAAATATAAATATTTATTTTTTCCCTTTGGACTCAATAACTAGTTCTATTCACGTCATTCAACTAATGAGGAATATTCACCTAGCTATAGTAATTTATTATTCATTTTGTCATTCTGTACAGTGACTTTTGATTAATGATTATTATATTAAATTAGGAATTATTGACATTGAATCAGTTAAACCAATTTATGGTCATGATTTACGAATATCAAGCATCATTGTAATTTTGAAGACATTAGTAAGTATATCAAGTTATTGTAAGTGAACAGAGTGAATGAGGAATTCATGATAGAAATATTCCAAACAGTATGTAAATATTACATAGAATTTATGCAAGCCAGTCTCATAGTTATAATTCAAGCTGATTTCATAAGTTCATGATACTATTTTCCTATACTGATAGCAGTAAAAATAACTCTGCCAACATTATATATAATGTATGGTTTTTATCAAAATTTCATATGACTTTCAGATAAATATCATCCAAATTTTCATTTTTTTGTGTGTTTGCAGAATATTGATATTCTAGCTTTGGTTATAAATTTTTATAATTATTTGAAACAAATTCCATCCCTAGTTTTTATTCTTTCGTGCTTGTCATGATAACGTGGCCTATATTTTAAAATAATTGAAGTTGGCAATTATCAAAAAAACTCTTTAGCAAGTTTAAATTTAGAATTTTGTAGCTAACAAGTTTATTATTTTATAGTAAATGGATTTGAGTGGATAATTGAACAAGATTGTCAAAAAATGTATGATACCGAGTGTTTGAATTGAAGTAATACATACCAAAAAGGTATTTTTTTTACAATAGAATAATTCAATTTATGTGATGCATAAAAACAGTGATAGTTATAAAAAATTGAAGTGATTGACAATCAATTCTATTTGTTTTAGGGTCCTGCAGCACAATGTCCAGAATTGGAGTTTATGTATATCATACGACTAATGAGCGACTCATCAATGAATGTGATTAGTCAAGTGAATAGTAGTTGTATAAATCAGACACAGTGCATTGAAGTGATTCCAGTTCCAGATCAACCAGTGTATGACCAGTACTACTTAGAAATCAAAGCTACTAGCAATATAGGAACAAGCTTTTTTAACAGGACTGAAACAATTGGTGAGTTACCTTCTTACCAATTTAAGGCTTGATAAACTACAGATGTAGGATGTAGCATATAAATTGAAGGATCCCTTAAGGCTGAATGTTGTAGTTAATTTTTAGTATTCAACTTGCTTTTAACTGAAAAAAAATTCATCCAAATTTAATATAATATTGCTTTGTGCATTGTTGGACAACATTGATCATTTATGATTAATATTGATAGACAAAATTTAAATTGTTACCTATTGACATCTTTCCATCAGCATAAATATCTGAGTTTTATTTATCTTATATTCCAGGTGGTGTTAGTGCAAATTATGAGTTGCGAGTTAGTCCACCAAATTCTAATGGATCATTTTGTCCTGGCAATATTGAGCTCACTTGTATTAGTCAAAATGCTCCTAGGATAATAAATTGGTTCATCAATGGATCATCAGTGGAACAATATACATTCAATCGAATGGACAATTATCTTATAAATATAACGGACTCCTCAATTAATATTGCCATAGTTAATGTTACCGGCAGATCACCTACTATCAATAGTGTATTAATTTTGTCTGGTAACTTCAGCTATTTAAGAGGAGTTTCTATTCAGTGCAGGAGAGATTCTATTTTAAGTGATAACATTATGGTAGAAAGCTATAGTAAGTTAGTATATACAATATAAAAAAATAATGCATGTATTGACCAAAATATTTAAGTATACTTACCTCTATCAGCATCACAATAATATGAGACATATAATTGGATTGCATATAATTCACAAAAGTACAAATATAATATGATTATTCGATTTCTTTATTTAATTTCATTGCGTCCTTTTTGTACCAAAAGTATAAAAAATTAGCTGGTTAGTAAGGTGATAATAATAATTAAACTTTTTTTTTTAGTATATTGGAAAAAGTTTCATGAGTAGCACTGGAAGTGTGAGACTTAATTTGCTAAACTCAGAAGAAATGAAATGTATTGACCAAAATATTTAAGTATACTTACCTCTATCAGCATCACAATAATATGAGACATATAATTGGATTGCATATAATTCACAAAAGTACAAATATAATATGATTATTCGATTTCTTTATTTAATTTCATTGCGTCCTTTTTGTACCAAAAGTATAAAAAATTAGCTGGTTAGTAAGGTGATAATAATAATTAAGACTTTTTTTTTTAGTGTATTGGAAAAAGTTTCATGAGTAGCACTGGAAGTGTGAGACTTAATTTGCTAAACTCAGAAGAAATGAAATGTATAGAGCTATAATTACAATATCTGAAATTTATTTATGATTCAAGTAATGTGATCTAACCCTTTTTTCTCCTTAATTTTTATGATAATTTGAAAAAAAATTCACTTCTTGTCATATTGAAAAGCAAAATCCATTTGGTTTTGAACTCCTTGTGACATTCGTGAAACTCACATATCACATTCTTTTAATTCTTCTTATTAGGATTACTACAAAGCTCTGACATTCTAATTAATGAAAAATTACATGGAAATAATGTTTCATGGTGAGGCGTTAGAGGTAGATAATTAGCTGCTGGTATGTGCAAATATTTAACTGAAAATTAACTTGCATGCTTCGTCTTTTACTATTTTCAATATTTTTTTGGCAAAGACTAGCAAAATTGTACTTATTAATTTGTTCAAGGAGACCATTTATGACGTCACTATAATATATTAGCTCTTATGGCTGATAGAATGACGTTGATAATCCCATAGAGAGTAAAAGCCTTATTTGAACTGTTATGTTCTTTCCTGTCTATTGTCAATAAATGCTTTTCTAGACTTGAGCTTTTGGCCCTTTAAAAATATGTCAAATACTTTCGTTTTCACTTCAATGCAAGTCAACTGCAAAACACTTGTTTTGTTGCTACCATATTATTTTCTCAAAATGGAATATCGATGGAGTTCCTACAATCAAGTCATCTATGTGGCATTATTTGTGAGTGGGGTATGGCCTATGAATGCTAGTTGCATTTAATGCAGTTGACAATATCAGAATCTAAATAATTTGCTATTGAGATGGAATATCTGTCAATAGTTGCAAAAAATGACATAATACTACATAATATACTATTCCTGAAATAGTCCTTTAGATCCATGTCATGCTCATGTCATGTAGCCAGTAATATCAGCCTACTTAGTGCATGGTAAATAATTGTGATGCTTTAGTCAAAATCTAGCTCATTTACAAGTACTTCTATCTCAAAATAGATTTTTTTCAACTAAGCAGTGAAGCACTCTAGTTTGTGCACCTATAGCGTAATAAAAAGGAATAAATAAGATTCTTAATAAATTTTGTTGATTAAATTAGATTTTACAGGTATAAATATTACATCAGTGAAAACAGTTTATGATCAAACGCTTCAACTCACTCAGATCATTGTATCCTGGAATATATTGGTAAGTAACTACCAATGATTTGGACAGTGTTTTAAATAAATGAGGCTTAAAATTCCTAAATTATAATACAAAAACATATTAAGTACTTACCAATTTTTTGCATTGCATTGGTGATGTTCATGCTTTGATAACCCCAATAAAGAGACTGAGTTATATGGTTATTGTTGTAATTGAACAAATAACCAGGATTACCAATGTTTGAATATTTAAATACACAAAAATTAGCAGTAACACATAAAATTTAACTTATATTGAAAAGCTAAAGCCAGAAAGTGATTTTTATACCCATAAAACCCTATTGCAAGGTACATTACACATAATTATTTATTTATGGAATATTGGTCAATGAAATAAAAAATTCACAATTTCACTTAGGTCCATACTATAAGCTGTAAATCTTACTTAGAAATATTATTTATTGTCATGTGGTTTTATCTCAGAACATTGTATAATGCAATGACTTCAGTTTTAGTTTATAATTATAGCTATAGATAATGAATTCTTTTGGGTTTTAAGAAAATTAACATTGTTGCACAATCATAATGAAAGCAAGCTAAACTAGCAAAATACAAATAATAGAATTAATAATAATAATTAACAAATATGACATATCCATTCACAGTGACATCTTCAGTAGTCAATCACATGAATTTACTTTTTTGCCACACACTGGTGATTTGCAAACAAAAAACGGTATACATATTATATTATTATGTACAAATTATCAAGTTCTGAAAAACTAGATTGAAACTTTCTCACCTAAAGTAGTCTGGAAAAAAGCAAAGAAAAACTATGAAAAAATCTTAGTTATCGTCAGGGATAGCTCAGAGGTTAGAGCACTGGAGGCTAAAGCCTGGCCCTGGGTTCGAATCCCCGGTGACAACTAAGATTTTTTCACATTTTTCCTTAGCATTTTTCTGGACCCCTTTAGGTAAAAAAGTTTCAATCTATTTACAACTTGTTGGATGTTATACACCACTGTTTTGCCTCAGTTTAATGCATTTTGTCTCCTTACTATTATTCAATAAATATTTGTAGGGTCCAGAACCATGTCCTGGATTGGATATTGTATATACTATACGATTACAGAGAGATGCACTTAATGAGATTAGTCTATTGAATAGCAGCTGTTTCAGTTACGTGCAGTGTACAGAGGAAATTTCTGTGCCAGAATATTGTGTATATGAGCATTACTTCTTGGAAATCACTGCTACAAGCGATAATCTGAAGATGCGTTTTGTTAGTATGACAAAAGTTATTGGTTAGTTTTGTGTTGTAATGTAAATATACTGTGCAGTATAGGCTTGTATGATAATAAAAATAACGAACAATATCATTAAAAATGTCGTGTCAACCAAAAATATAATATTCTCAATCTGTAATTATACTTATTGCATGAGTTACAGTCTTCTATCACATTGTTATCAATCATGTAAAGTATTGTCAGTGATTGAAACTGAGAAAGAGTTTTCTCTAAGATTAGAAGAATTATTACAATTGTAGTTTGCACATATGGTGTAACCATTTCAGTTCATAGTTACCTCTAACACAATTCAGTCTTTCACCTTTCTTTTGCATATTTTACTTTTAATTTTGAACTCACAGTGATTTGAATTATCTAATGTATGTATTTATGTAGTTCGAGAAATTAATCATACAACTAACTTATTCTATATTATCTCAAGACTTTCATTTTTGATGATATTTACATTTATTTCATTTGGATATTCTATTTCAAGACTTTGTGCAAAAGGAAAGAGAGACAAAGGTAAGCAAAAGTAATATTGATCACTGATTACTGCTTACATTATTTGCAGAGAAAGATCTGACTCACTCATATTGTAAAGCATATAACAAGATATTTATTATTGTGGAAGTCATTTCATTTTTAATAACATTAACCATGTGGCTAGCTGCTGGTGTTGTAACTGGACTAAGTTCTGGTAAGTTATCAAATCATGTCATTTTATCTGTAGTGAACAAAGAAAGAAAAATTAAAAATAAGGGAAAAATATGAAACTTTTTCATTTAAAAAATTAAGAATTCTTAAAAGTGTTGAACTATTCATTATTAGAAAAAAATTTCCTGATAGTACAAAGCTATATATTTTTTTAGATACTTTTGAATCACGAATTTGGTAAATCTTTGTCACAGAATATTGTGGTCAGTCTTACATAATGAAAACAGATGCTTTATTGAAGGCTGCATCAGTAGTAACTGATGTCAATGTAGTAATTATCATTGGAGGACTCATCATCCTGCATTGCTTCAATACAGGTAGCTCTGACTGAACATTAGTACATTTATACAAATATATGTGTGTATTCTTTCATGCTAGTTAGTATTAACTCTATATACATTTAATTTTATTGTATTCAGTTCAAAATGATAATGAGAGGCCAACTATAAGGACTGAAATGACAAATATGAAGACTAATGAAGCATATGCAATTCACCACAATCAGGGAAATTTGTCGCTTCATCAGACGGATAGCATTTATTATGACATAAAGTAGTGTTTAAGATGGACTGTTGACAGACTATCAAATATTATTAATAGTTGTTGGACTTAATTGTAGCAAGTTGTCATAGAAAATCGTATTATGTGACATAACTATTACAATAGATATATTTGTTACTCCACTACTTTAATTAAACAGTTGATGAAGTGGAGAAGCACCAAGAATTGTGTCAAACAAAAAAATGTGTATTCCGAGTACAGTTTATTATGTTTCAATTATCATTGTTTGGTCAAAGAGACCCTAAGGGGATAGGGAAGGGACTGCATGGCTTTATCTAGTAAAGAGAGCAGAATGTACAAGCAGTATTATTTTGCGACTACTGAAAATAATTTCATGTATGTTTCAAAATTGTTTTTCTCTGGCTCCACAATAAATAACTGCCTAGATATCAGTTTAAAATTAGTCAATATTGATGTTGATTTCACTGTGCCCTCAGATTTGGTTACTTAAAGATTATACCTTGTTACGTAGCTTTCACATCTGTCAGTACTGTTGAATTTTTTTTTTCATATATGGATATGAGAGGTTAGTACTTCCTCAACTCTGCTTTCATTTCTCATGCTGCCAATCACAATATGGCAGTTGAGAGCCAGTATTGACCAGTCAATGTCTGAAATATTTGTTACTTCACAATATGTATCAAGCAATGTGATTTGCTTAACAAAAGCCAAACAATTATTATATTATTGTATTTTGCTCTTACATTAGCAAATCCACTATAATAATTTTCGTGGCAGACTAATGGTCTAGCAAATATAGCTAAAAGAGGGGAGTGGGAAAGAGGTAAAAATTTCCACTCTTTTGATAGCTAACACTCTTCCCACAGAATTTGAGACTTTTTTATGCAGTTTCAGTGAAGTAAAGTGTACACAAGGTTACATAGCTAGATAACTAACACTCTTCCAACACTATGAGATATTATATTTATGCAGTTGTGCCAGTAGAAAGAAAATGTACTCAAATTAACATAAATAGTCTTCTAAACACTATAGGCTAAGCAGCATCAAAGTGAATATAATTGTCTGTGTAGTAACTTCTATTTAACAAGAATGATGCTGTTTCCTACTCTGTATATTGATCATAACCTGAGTAAACAATGTATTAGTTCTGTTGATTAGCTGTTTAATTTTGGACTACACGCGTCAAGTAAACTTTTAATTTTTTACAATTTTTAATAGTTGTTAGTGGTTGCTACATATACCCATTAAGATGGTTGGCATCCTTCTTTACAAACATACTGAAAATGCTTTTTATTATGAGAAAACAACGGCAAAGTTTGATCCACTTGCTACCTGAAGAAATATATTGTGAAAATAAAGTATAACCTCTTATCTGAGAACATAGGACTGGGGTTTTTTAATTCACATACCAGAGGTTGTCTGCTTTAAGAGGTTTCTGGTATGTGTGTTAAGAAGCTTCTTAGAATGTTTCTCCATAAAGATCGTCTTTGGCTAAGACTAAGTGCTATCAAATAGATTTGAAAAGTATATGCCACCTTGGCAATGTCAAATATGATATATACAGAGTCACATCAATCATTAACTGACCATGGCTAGCTAGTTCATTGATTTTCATTGTTAGCATGTCTGCCTCAAGCAATATCATAACTCTCTTGCTGTCCTTTCAGATACAGTTCTCTTAGAATTAGTGTGTTTATAATTATGTTTGTGTGGAGCACCACTTCTGATTTTTCAAAATGAGCAAAATTATAGTTTCCTGTCTCAATACTAATACATTGTTTTCTGGGAATTTCTTAACCCATTCCTCAGGCTTAATAGAAACAATTGTCATTTTTGTTGAGGGCTCTGGTCATCACTCTTGTTACCAAGCATCATTAGCATATTTTAGGTGGCATAAATGTTGTAATTCAGAGCTGGAACTGCTTAACACAAAAACAACAACAACAACAATAACAACTAGATCACTAGGAGTGCAAACCCACAATTATTGAATAACCAAGTTCTTAAATTTTCACTGCACTGATTTCTTTTACACACTAATAATTCTAGACAGTGTCTTAGCTGTGGTCTAATTTAAAGTACTTAGAGATAAAATTTGCTACTATCACCTTCTCAGTTATTATTGTATGATACCACCTTTCAGCTAGGAGACTTTTACATTTCTCCACTAATATTGTGTCATGCATTATTTAAGAGAATCCCTGCATTCCAGCTATGCTTATGATTCATGAAAGAAAGCTGACAGAAACACATGAACAATGCTTCGTGAATGTGTAAAACAGGTACCATCACTGAAAAACATTAACTTGCCTATTGCAACAGATCGAGAAAAAAGTATTATTAATGCTATCAAGACTTCTGTGTATTGTGATGACTTGCATCCTTTTTTTTTATCATCAAGTAAGGAAGACTTTGAGTGTCTACTTCAAGAGAAAAGGAAAATATGGGATTCTTTATTTAAAACATATTATTATGAAAGAAATTAATCCAGAAGTATCAAATTCACTAGGGCGATGGGTTTTAGAGAAATATTCTATCTATAACCCTTACAATGGAGTTATGAACAATCAGTCTGAAGTTTGAACAGGTAATGTATAAGTGTAATGAAAACTTCTTGAATTATCAAGTTGTGACCCTTCATACAAACTAGATTGACACTTTCTCACCTAAAGGGGTTTAGAAAAAAGCAAAAAAATAAAAAGGACAAAAGTGAGAGTCTTGGAAGTCGAGGGTTGTCGTAGCTCAGTGGTTTGGCTAAAGCCAGTGGCCCTGGGTTCGAATCCCCGGCAACTACTAAGATTTGTTCACAGATTTTTCACATTTTTCCTTTGCTTTTTTCCAGACCCCTTTAGGTGAGAAAGTGTCAATCGAACTTCTTGAATGTTATATATTTGTGTTCCATCTTGTAGGGTTCTGAAAGAATTACAAAACTGGAAGGAAGCACCACTCGATTGCATGATTCCCTCACTGTACCAACTGCAGACATTTTATTTTAAAGAAATTAACAGAGGTATTGCTGGATTGGGGGAGTACTCTATAACTTCAGCCTATAAAGATATTAAAATCATTCCAATAGAAAATATACCTACTTATTCTCCATAAGAAATAGAGACAAATCTTCGAAATGGAGTGATGAATAACATAATGTCTACAACGTCTACAGGAAAAAAAGCAGATACTACTCAAAATGAGGTTAATGAACAGAATTTATCCAAATAAAAAAAAATTTCAAGTAGAGCTAGGGCTAATGAAGTTCGAGGGAAAGGTAATATCTGTTTTGATAACAAGCTGCATTGCTTCATGGTAAAAGTGAAATCCGGAGTTCTGCGTGTAGTTACCTTAATTCCTAAGGAAAGTTGTAGCTGTCCCTCTAATGGAGAATGTTACCATTTGCTAGCCATTATCAATTGGAAAGACAAAAAAGACAACAAAGTTTACATCTCAGTGATGTTTTTAATTACAAGATTATCGATCTCTACGTATTCCTCATCATGCTAGAAGCAAACAAGAAAAGTCAAAATACTGTATACTGCTTAATTTCTTTTATACAAAGCTTTCTTTGACTGGTTATTCTAGAGTAGTACAAAACTGGATCAAGGTATGTAAAACTAACTTAGATATTATGCTGTTATGTTGTCATAATATAGGTTGACGTTTTTCACTTTAAAAAGATCACAGTACTGTCCACATGACAGCTCACTGGTGCTTGGCGATAATTGATTTAGAGAAAGAAGAATTCAAATTTATGATTCCACACAAGCAGAGAACCAATACTGCTTAAAACAATTGGGGTAAAGTGTGATAAAAATTACTTTGTTCATACATTACATTGCTTATACATTATGTCGTCATTGTTTTTGTGTTGTCTTGCTTTTATGTGAAGGGACATATTACGGAACATTAAACCTAATGCTAATCTAACAGCATGGAAAATGATACAAGCAAAGGTTGCTATGCACAATTCTAATTTTATTAATACTTAATAATTTTACAGATGATCAATCCGTTTGCCACCATTTGGTAGGACATCACCAGTACAGAACAATGGATATGACTGTGGAATGTATTTGCATTGTCAGTATGCACGCTGTGAAGCATTCCACTTGCATTTTTCTTTTACTCAGGTATGTTTTATGTAATTTTCCTTACTATGGTACAAATTCACGTTACTTCTTAATGTGCAGAGTATGGTTCCTGCTGTAAGAGCCAAGATGAAGCAGGAAATTGAGCAAATGAAATTTATATAGAAATAACTCAATTTTCCTTTTTTTATTTTTTTATTTTATTACACACTTGCATTATTCATGGCACACATTTGCACTCCATCACCTATTTAATTTTGCATTATTGTTTTTATATTATGAGGACAGCTAATTCTAAAGACTGGTAAAAAAATGGAATTTTGTGTAATCTTTAGTTTTTAATAGCTGGATAGCTAACATGGTGAGTACAATATTTTTAAACTGTCTGTGATAGCGTTTGAGCATGCTAATGAACATTTTACTCTCAGCGTACTGGCTTATATAAGAAAAAATTATGTGTATGAAATCATTTTTCCTTTGCCGATTAAGGTTGCTCAAGACTGTGTACAACTTGTTTCAATCTTGTTTGCTCAGAAAAGAGCCGGGTTGCTGTAAAATAAAAAGAGAGGTTGGAAGGGATTCAGCAGGGCCCCAGTGCCTTGGCCAGCTTCAGTCTCAATGGCTTGCTCCGGATTCCCTTATCCTTCAGAGCGGCGAGAAAAGCTTCTGTGGTCCCACTGTCTTGATGAAGTTTGAGAAGCTCTGTGTAACCTATACTGAGGGAGTCCAGCTTCTTAGCCTGTGTGGAGGTAAGGCTAGGTTTTCCCAGTGACTTGATGAGAGCTGCCGCTCTCTGGCTAATCCACTGGGACAGTTGAACTTGGGGAGATCGAACAGAGAGGTTACCCAAACATCCAGCTAATGCAGAATGAGTGAAGACGACTCGCTCCAGTGCCAGAACATCAGGAGAGCTCTATGAGCTCCTATAAGGTAATTATTGTTAAACAGATTATATTGATTGTATTACATACTGATGATTTCTTTGACAACCATTCCATCTTCCTTCGCCTTTCCTAATAGCTCATCCAGCATATCTGCCTCAGCTCCCCCGGACGTCCCATTCCAGTTATGACCTGGTCCCCTCTTTGTCCGGTGGCAGAAATATGCTATCTTCCCAGTGAGGTAGTCATGCAAGGTGGCAGAGGAGTTATTGGAATAGTGGCCCCGGGTCAGGTAGAAACCATCAAAAGATGTCATCCATTGGTCTGCATCCCCACGTTCAGTAATTTCTCGTCTTACCTGACCACAGGACCACTCAGCAAGGTCAGTCACATACTCCTCTAGCCTCCTTACAATCCTACCACAGGGTTCTTGAACATGATGGCAGTCCTAATAGGCCACTGAGTCTGTTATAATCGGCATGCAGGTGGCCGCAGATCAGGAATGATACCACGGGGTACCATTGATGCCAGCATCGCGACTCGTGCATGTGAAGGTCTTCACTGTGCTGAAAGAGTACTGCACCACTAGAAATGCATGCTGCTTTGAGGGAGTCGGAATCAAGCGACACTTCAAATTCCTCAACTATGCTGGAAATGCTGTCGACCACATCTTCTAATAGTGTGCTGCCTGATTCCTCATCTACGTCCCAATCCTCACAGATGAAGTTAGTCGCTTCTTCACACACATAACCTGATTTTTAACAATATTGCAGCCACATATGCATTAGGTCGCATCAACATTTTACAAAAGTGCCGGCTTTGATTAATAATGCATTTTGTGGGGTTGGAGGAATGTTGTATATTTTAGTATTTTGACTGATTTCGCTGAAATCAATTAATTATCAACTTTTTACATTCAATGTGTGGGTTTTTTTTAATACTCAAATGGCATGGCATAGTGAAAGTCATTTATAACGGAGCAAGTCTTGAGCCACAACTTCATGATTTCTATAATGTACTATGGTGCTATATAAAGTCGACATGTCATTAATTTGCTACCACCTATGCAACTACAAATGTGCACATGTTTTGATATAAATCAACCATTTAGTTATATTTTGTTGTGTTTTTTATACAACCTGTGATTATTTTGACCATTAATTTTTTTCTTTAATTCTAGACACGGTTGCTGGAAGCGAGCTCAGTAGAAAATTCACACTAATTTTCTACTGAGCTCGCTTCCAAGTATTTCATAAGTAATGCAATGCAAACCCAGTGTAACTTTTTTAAAAATAATCTGTTCTTGTGTTTAGCATGGTCTTGACCATATCTGTTAATTTCTCCAGCTATACCTGCTGTCTTCAGGAGCTGTCAAGGTGATTTCAGGGGTACTCCTGCAGACTGGATCAGGAATCTCCTCACTGACAGTACCAGGACTCCCTTCGCTGACTGGAGGACCTGGAATCTCATCCACACTGACTGGACGAGTGGCTGGGCTAGAGATGTCACTCCCATCCGCACTGACTGAATGAGAGATATCCATTGCAGTGACCTCCATGCTAATAGGACCTAAATATTTATTGTATTTTTTTTTTTTAGGATTTTATTGTATAGTTTCTCGTGTTCATTTTATATTGCATTAAATTATCTGTTCCAACCGTGGGCTCCACTGTATGTGTTGTTGGCTCAGGTAAAATGAAACTCTGTACCTCATAAGCACCTGGTGCTGACTCTGGTATATTTTGGTTTATTATTCTCAGCATAACTTAAAATAGTAATAGCAATACAAATTTTCAGAAATCAAATTAGCAACTGCAGTACCTCTTTTAGAGTGGCTGAGTAATTTTTTTTTGTCTGTTGCAGCCATCAGCTGCTGCTTTTTCTTGGCTGCAAGCCTCTTTCCCATACAGAATGGCTTCCCCACAATACAACTGTTACCGGCCAATTTGTCACGCTGGAGTAACCTCGCGAACTTACCACGGTTTGCGAGGAAGCTCTTATCTATGCGCGGGTATTTAAGGTCCGTCCTATACCTCTACAAAAGACGTTATGTGCAGAACGGCTGACCCTCACCTTTGACCTCACGCGATGTCTTTGCTCGCGCTCTTGTTGCTAGCTTTCACCTTCGACCTTTGTGGAAAGTTGTCCTTGGTTACCCTGCAAGATTGATTTAGGAGGTGGTTCGTTAGGTTGGTTGGTCGTTGTTGGCTAGGCTGCATTTGTGCTACCTGTGAGTGATGATAAAGGAGAAGAGGACTGCAACGGCAGGAATTCACTTATGCTATGTGATAACAAGTAAGTGTACTAAATACTGTGATGTGTAGTGTTTAATAGATAGCTAATGAATTGTATTTAGGAGTTTTGCAAATTATTTGACATGACAAAAAAAACAGAGTTTTCTTTAAACACCTCTC
>WLWI01002046.1_pt1 | contig 17441 bp, 21 predicted proteins | sample 6701501 | NCBI WGS metagenome assembly WLWI01 (sample SAMN12718690, study PRJNA515312) | sponge metagenome | isolation source: marine sponge | host: Mycale hentscheli | place: New Zealand: South Island, Marlborough, Capsize Point | collected 2014-11-01
TGGATCATGATGTCTTACTAACTAACATGAAAGGCGTGTATGGACCGGGTATTGCCGAGCATGTCATTGGCATGATGTTCACCTTAACGCGAGGGCTTAATCAGTTTCAGAAGCAGCAATCAAATGGCAACTGGAATAGAAGTCTGGCAACTGAATATCCAATGCAGGAAATCCGTGGCAAAACCATGTTGGTCGTTGGTTTGGGCGGGATTGGTACACAAATAGCCTGGCGAGCCAATGCGCTTGGGATGCGTGTAATCGCTACGCGAAATTCGAGACGAGATAAACCTGAGTTTGTTGATTATGTTGGCCTTGCTAATGAGTTATTTACATTAGCGAGTCAGGCAGATGTCGTAGTAAACGCTACACCTCTTACTCCATCTACAACCGGCATATTCGATAAAAAGTTTTTTTCTCTACTTAAACCTTCAGCCTATTTTATTAACATTGGCCGGGGCAAAAGTGTTATTACAGATGATCTGATAGAAGCTTTGAATAAAGGTAAACTTGCAGGTGCCGGTCTTGACGTGGTTGAACCAGAACCGCTTCCAAAAGAACATGTTCTATGGACAATGTCTAATGTGGTCATCACCCCTCATATTAGTGCTCGTTCGGACCTGGTGATGAAGCGGTTTTGGATTTTTGTTCGTGAAAATCTTCGACGTTATGTAAATGGTGAACAGATGCTAAATGTCGTGAACATAAAAAAGGGGTACTAACAGGTGCTCCGACTTGAATTATTTCGTTAGCTGATTATCTTATGACTTTCTGATTCGAACTATATTCATTACTTCCATGTTCATGCCCGCAATATTTTCCGAGTCAGGGTAATATGTAATGTTGATACTGGCACCCGCCAGATTCTTATAGGCTTGTTTACGTTTAAATTTAAACGGGACGTCGTAACCATGGATCATGATCGTGTTGAGCATCCAGTCGCCAATATCTCGTTGCACATGAGATGACACTTTCAACCCATCACTATGTATAAGCGCCTGATTCTTTTTTAGAAGCTTGTCGGGATCAGATGTTATTTTCGTTACTGGTTTTTTGACCATAGCTTCTGTAGTTTATAGCAGTTCAGCATCAAATGTTGCTGAAGTATATCCAGTTCAATAATCAGAAATGTTTGAGTTGCGTATTTCTGCCTGTTCCTTAACCCATAGTGTAGCCTGCTTCAATCGAGATTTGACGATTAGGTTAATTATGAACCCAGGCACCTTTGATTTTAATTTTATTGCGGCCGAATAAATCACTTCGCTTTGTCCTGGATGCTTTTCCGAAGTTGTTACGCGCCAGTAACCAACGGAATCGTCGAGATCGGAACGCAGATCGTAATCCAATGTCCAGGTTCCCCAGTTACGATCATCTACAGGATAATTGTGGCGGGCAAACCAGGTGCTTTTACCGGCATATCGACTCTCTGCATCGAAGCGAATATAGAGGTCACCGTCTTCCTTCCTATATTGGTGCGTAGCTTTAATATCTTCGATCCATATCGGGTAATTCGAAAAATCTTTTATTACAGACCAGACAGTATCAGGGGGTGCATTCACCCTGAATACAGAGACGCCGCGTTTATCGTCTCCGACCAATTGCTTTCTGAAAACAGTCTGGCCTTTTTCCAGTCGTTGAATTTCCTTTGCCGTAAGAATCAGCTTGTCTGGTTCTCCAATATAGGGCATGAGTATACCCTGATGTTCATGAGCCTGTTGCTCGGCGAGAGATGTCTGTATGGGGATAAACAAACAAAGAATAAACAAACTTTTCTGAAAGCAGAACATTAGTTGAATGTGTAGAGGTTCACCCAGAGTTACTTATTGAACTTGTGAAGCTAGTAGTTTGGGAGTAAGAAGGGCAGCTAGTGGTTTTCTTAGATTTGAACCCACTACTCGACTGCACATCATATTACAGGAAGAGTTACTGGAGCACTCATTGATGGCTTGTTTGTCGAGATTATCGAGGATTTCGCTCAAAGGTTTAGTGCGTAGATTACCGGCATGCTTGAGGGCAAGACAAGGAGCAACATTACCTGATGAGTCAATGGCAATACTGTAAATTCCGGCATCGCATTTTTTTAGCCCATCTCCAGCTAACCAGTTAATGTTATCTTTCAGGTAATTGCGAAAGTATCCGCGAGGAACCAGGTCCGACTGTAAAATCTGTTCAAATACCTTCGATGCTTCAGAATTTTCGTACTGTAATTGAGGATCAATCTTGCCGTATCGATCAATATCCCAATGGTAGGCGCCGACAACAGGTATGAAGCCATTTTCACGTGCGAATTCAACAACAGCCAATGCATCCTTTCTATTCTTATCACTAATGATACAGGTGATGTACTTTGGATGTGGATAGTCGTGCAAACGGCTTATTCCTGACAGTACCAGGTTCAATTGATCTGCGCCGCGAATTTCTCTATATCTGTCACGATCGAGAGAGTCCAGACTAATAGATAAATCTACTGGAAGTCTGGACAACTCTTCAACGAATTCTTTCGTTAGCCTGGTGCCATTAGTGATTAAAGAAAGCTGAAAACCGATCTTATGAAGGTCATTCAGAACATCGATCAAGTCTTTTCTTAGAGTTGGCTCACCACCTTGTATAAACACATAACGTACACCATCTTCATAAAGACTGGTGAATATCTTCAGGATTTCCTCTCGCGACAATTCATATCGGCCCTCATTCAAAGGCAAATCACAATATCCGCAACGGGAATTACACTGTAGGTTGATCTCGAAAATCGCTAACACAGGTCGTTTCTGTATAAGATTGACGATAGGCTGGACTTTCTGCTTAAAGCTCATAGCTAACGTACGGGTGCAAAGAAATCGCGACCAATGATAGGTAGTCCCAATTCATAGCAGGACATAATCAGAAAAACTTCTGCGAAACTTCGAATTATGCCGCGTTGTTCAAACTTGCGAGAATCCGTAATCACAGCATCTTCAAGTATTACAGGCTGGCAAGACTCGACGATTTTTTCACTAAGCATGACGTCTTCCAGAATCTCGGTATCGGGAAACCCGCCAAGTTGCTCAAACATTGCACGTCGAATGAAAAGACATTGATCGCCATAGATAATTCGACTGCGTTGACAACGCCAGTTATGTAACCAGGAAATCGCTTTCAATAGTATATGTCTTCCGGAAAACTGCTGATGAAAACAACCGGCACTGACTGATTGTCTGGCAGTTAGATACTCTATCTTTTCAAAGGCCCTGGCAGGTAAGCTGGTATCGGCATGCAGAAATACCAACCAATCACCGGTCGCATTATCAGCGCCAGCGTTCATCTGACGTGCTCGTCCACGGCATGAAGATAATACAACATTGACTGGATAACTTTTGGCAATGTCTCGTGTTCGGTCAGTACTACCTCCATCTACGACGATGACTTCAAACTCCCCCGGTTGCATGAACAATTGTGACAAACACAGGGGTAGCGCCTTCTCTTCATTCAATACCGGAATGATGACAGTGATCATGCTGCAGAGCGACTCAGCTCAGCTGGAATCATATCCAATAGTTCAGCCAGGTATTCACGAGGGTCTTCCTCAAAGTACTCAAAAAAAGGAGTCAGGCTTAGCAATAGATTGTCTATCAGTTCCAAATACAAATCATGTTGCTGGCACAAGCTGGTGACATTGTGAGTGGGGAGTACACTCAGTTTTTGAAAACATCTAACTCCAAAAGTATGATGCGCATCCTCCTGACCAACAATCAACTGTCGAACGCGTCGAAAAGTAAGGCCACGGCTGTGAAATCCTTTGCGGATACGGTTCAGTGTAATATCACCAAGACCTTCGAGAATAATCTGCATACCTAACAAGGACGCTGCACGATCACCCTTGTCCAGAGACGATTGCAGTAAGCGTCGATATTGCAACATTTGACTATTTGCGATTGGATCGCCGATACCACGAGGCGCCAAAATTCCTATGCCTGCCTTGAATATCTTCGCATGAGTAGCCTCTTGTCGTGCCTGGGCTTTAAGAAAACGACGCGACACCTGATCCTCGAATAGCTTCGACTGTTGTGTGGCACAATCGAATGCCAAAATTTCGCCTTGCAGGAGAAAGTTAAATAATCGAGCAATTTGTTTGCGTTCTTCGGTGGCTAGTAACATGACTTACTTTCTAGCTATTTTTCGAATGTGCCATTCAAATTCCAGTCGTATTTCAGATGCTTTCTACGGAACTTATTGTTTTGCAGCGATTGTTTGAGAGAGTCATCCTGAACATATTGAGTGACATATTTTTGCACAGAGCCAGAATGTTTTTTAAAGTCCTTTTCAAACCAGTCGAATATTTTTGATAATTGAGCACGCTTTTTATTCGTTTCAAACCGATTCTTTTGTGCGTCGTTAATAAAATCAATGGCATTTTCATGAAGTTGTTGTTCAAGATTAGCTGCCAGGTAAGCCTCTGAGCGCAATTTCGGACATGACATTGATGCACAGATAATTGCAAAATGAATACGAGGTTCATTGAAAGGAATAATGATATCGCGTTCCAGATCGTAAAGATTAATAGATTTTCCACCAAGCGCATAATCCGTAGTTTTGAAATAGGTGACACGACCAAAAAAACTGCTCGGCGAGAGGCCATCAACAATCCCCTTTATCGCCAGCGCATTATAGGCATTTATCCAGAATGCAAGTTTTTCCGAGTTTGTCACAAGCATCTCTGGAGTGGCTTTTGCCAGCGCATCTAGATAAGAGTTAAAACGTGAGTTGTTCTTGAAAGCTGTGTAATTCACTTCGCCATTATCTACATTTTCCCTGAGCAGCTCGGAAAAAGGGCTATGAAACTCATCACTATCAAAACTCGTTTCGGCGAATATGTTTAGGTTCAAGCCAATGGTCAATACCAGGGCCAGGGTAATATGGGGAATGCTTTGCATATTGTAATTTTGCTCTATTTAGTGGGCAGACTCACATATTGACCAACACTCACTCTCATAGTTCATGAAAGGGCGGAGCTGGAATACTAATTAACTGTCTTACCATGTTTGGGTGTGATTCAGGAGATGGTAAACTTGCAAAAAAATATGATGAGGCAGTAATACATGGCGGGACATAGTAAATGGGCAAATATACAGCATCGTAAGGGTCGACAAGATGCTAAAAGGGGTAAGTTATTCACAAAATTAATTAGAGAGGTCACGATCGCTGCAAAATTAGGTGGTGGTGACCCTGATGCGAACCCCAGACTAAGGGCTGCAATTGACGGTGCCAAATCTCAAAGTATGCCCAAAGATACTATCGAAAGGGCTGTCAAACGTGGAGCGGGTGGTGATGAAAGTGGCAATCTGGATGAAATTCGTTATGAGGGTTATGGCCCTGGCGGTGTAGCTGTAATGGTGGATTGCATGACAGATAACAAGAATCGTACCGTCGCAGAAGTCCGCCACGCTTTTTCCAAATGTGGCGGTAATCTTGGCACAGATGGGTCCGTTTCTTATCTTTTTAACAAGATCGGTTTAATCTCATACCCAGGTGGGATTGATGAAGATGCATTAATGGAAGCGGCTCTGGAGGCTGGAGCAGAAGATATTGTCAATAATGAAGATAACTCGACTGATATTATCACGGCGGCAGATGATCTGGTTGATGTTAAGGATGCCCTGGTAAATGCAAACTTTGAACCCGAAAATGCAGAAGTTACCATGCAAGCCACGACGACCTGTGCCCTGGAACAAAAGGGCGCTGAAACTATGCTCAGATTGCTGGATATGCTTGAGGATCTGGATGACGTACAAAAAGTGTATTCCAATGCTGATATCTCTGAAGAGGTTCTGGCACAGCTTGCCTGATGTTATGAGCATATTTTACCGACGATGATTAGAATACTTGGCATTGACCCTGGTTCACAGATCACCGGATACGGAATCATTGATATGGAAGGCAATCATGCCAGACATGTAACACATGGCGTGATTCGTATCGAGAAAAAGCCACTTCCGGACAAATTAAGAACTATCTTCGATAAAATTACAGGCATATTGGATGAATTCAATCCCGATGAAATGTCGATTGAAAAGGTGTTTATGCATCGTAATGCCGATTCAGCTTTGAAGTTGGGGCAAGCTCGAGGTTCGGCTATTACGGCATGTAGCGTCAGGGATATCAGGGTGTTTGAATATACAGCCAACCAGGTCAAGCAGGCCACAGTTGGGAAAGGACATGCGGCCAAGCAGCAGGTTCAGCACATGGTCAAGATATTGCTCTGCCTGAATGAAATCCCACAGGCTGATGCAGGTGATGCACTCGCTATTGCACTTTGTCATGGACATTCAAGGGAAGGTATTTTACGTATGGCCGCAGGCGTAAAAGGTATCAAGAGAGGAAGATTAAGATGATAGGTCGTTTGCATGGAAAATTGATCCAAAAGCAAGCTCCCTGGCTACTGATTGATGTGCAGGGAGTGGCTTACGAAGTGGAAGCACCCATGACAACCTTCTACAAGTTGCCCGCTGTTGATGAAGAACTCACGCTTTATACACACTTGCTTGTTCGCGACGATGCGCATCTTTTATTTGGATTTGCAGAAGAACAGGAAAGACTGTTGTTTCGGACACTGATCAAAGTTAATGGGGTAGGTGCAAAAATGGCACTGGCGATATTATCGGGAATGGAGGCTGACGAGTTTGCGCATTGTATTCGGGATGGTGACAGTGTCAGACTTACCCGCTTACCTGGTGTTGGTAAAAAGACCGCAGAACGACTGATTGTTGAAATGCGCGATAAGCTCAAGGACTGGCAGTCTTCGCCCGGCGCTACAACAGATGCATCGAGTAAGCCGATTGCAAGTATTTCAGATCCCTCAGATGAAGCAGTGAGTGCTCTGGTCTCGCTGGGTTATAAGCCTCAGGAGGCCAGCAAATATGTGTTGGCAGTGTCCACTGAAGATATGTCCAGCGAAGAGATTATCCGCGAAGCGTTGAAGGCTTCTGTGTCGAAATAAAAGCTAAAGTCACGATTGCGTCATATTCTCGCCATAATTCTATTGTTTAATCTTGAATCACTAACCCGATTGGCATCTCTATGCGTTACAAGAGAGAATAGAGGACAACAATGAGCGAACTCAATCCAGTCATTTCCCCTGAAAACTCTGCTGAGGACAATGCGGCCGATAACACTTTGCGCCCGCAAACCCTGCAAGACTACCTTGGTCAGCCGGCCGTGCATGAGCAAATGGAAATATTTATCGGTGCTGCCAGACTGCGTGCTGAATCACTCGATCACGTACTTATATTTGGTCCACCAGGATTGGGTAAAACGACTCTGGCGCATATTATTGCCAACGAGATGAATGTGAGCATGCGTCAGACATCCGGGCCAGTGCTGGAACGACCAGGAGATTTGGCGGCCTTACTAACAAATCTTGAGCCAAATGATGTGCTATTTATTGATGAGATTCATCGTCTCAGCCCGGTAGTTGAAGAAATCCTTTATCCGGCGATGGAGGACTACCAGATTGATATAATGATCGGTGAGGGCCCGGCGGCGCGTGCTATCAAACTGGATGTACCACCATTCACACTGGTCGGTGCAACCACCCGCGCCGGTTTGCTCACATCCCCGCTACGTGATCGCTTTGGTATTGTCCAACGTCTTGAGTTTTACAACTTGGAAGAGCTTACACATATCGTCTCACGTTCCGCGAATATTCTGAATGTTTCTATTGATGCAAAAGGTGCGCAGGAAATAGCTACACGTTCCCGTGGTACACCTCGAATCGCCAATCGTTTGTTACGCCGGGTAAGAGATTATGCAGAAGTAAAGGGTGATGGTGGTATTACAGAAGATATAGCAAATAAAGCTCTGGATATGCTGAATGTGGATGAGCATGGCTTTGATGCTATGGACAGAAAGCTGTTACTAACAATCATCCAGAAATTTGACGGCGGGCCAGTTGGAGCGGAGAGCTTAGCCGCAGCAATAGGTGAGGAGCGCGATACTATCGAAGATGTATTGGAACCATATCTCATTCAGCAGGGATTTATTATGCGCACACCGCGTGGACGTGTTGCGACCAGGAATGCATGGCAACATTTTGGTCTCGAATTACCTAAGAGATCAGGTATAGAAGCTGACCTCTTCGATTCTCCATTGGATGCCACAGATGCTGAGTGAGCGTCGTTCATAACTAGTCGGCAGGAAAATCATGAAGGAATTTACCTGGCCCATCCGCGTCTATTATGAAGACACAGATGCTGCAGGTGTGGTCTATCATAGTAATTATTTGAAGTATATGGAACGGGCACGCACTGAATGGTTGCGCACTATAGGTTTCTCACAACAAAGTCTGGATGAAAAATCAGGCTTAATTATTGTGATAATGGAGATGGATATTAAATTTTCAAAGCCAGCACGATTAGATGATTTACTCGAGGTTAAATCACAGCTTGTTAAAATTACAGGTACCAGTTTTATGTTCGATCAAAGCATTCAAAAATCAAACGATATAATATGTGCGGCTCGAGTAAAAGATGTGTGTCTGGATAAACTTACTTTTAAACCGCAGCGTATTCCCGCTGATCTGAAACTGGAACTGAATCATGTCAACTGACCTGTCTTTTGTACATTTAATCGCAAACGCAAGTTTACTTGTGCAGCTTGTACTAGTTGCATTGTTACTCGCCTCGGTTGTTTCCTGGGCGATGATATTCAACAAACGCGTTGCACTCAATCGGGCTCGTAGAGAAGCTGACGAGTTCGAAGATCAGTTCTGGTCACTGGAAGATTTAACACCCCTGTATACGAAAGTAAGTGCAAAACGCTACGAACCTACTGGTATGGAGAAAATATTTGAGGCCGGTTTTAAGGAATTCGCCAGGTTGCATAAGCAGGACGGTGTAGATCCAGAGGCGGTACTGGCAGGTGCGCAACGCTCAATGCGAGTTGTCTTAAATAAGGAGATTGAGGCTCTTGAAATGAATTTGTCTTTTTTGGCAACGGTTGGCTCAACTAGTCCTTATGTCGGTTTGTTTGGAACGGTGTGGGGAATCATGAACAGTTTCCGTGCACTCGGTAATGTACAACAAGCTACCATTGCTATGGTAGCGCCTGGGATCGCAGAAGCACTGATTGCGACTGCAATGGGCTTGTTTGCCGCTATACCTGCCGTGATCGCATTCAATCGATTTGCCAATGACGTTGAACGCCTGATTAATCGTTATGACACATTCTCGGAGGAGTTCTCTTCTATTTTGCATCGCCATGCTCACACCTAATTTGACCTGAGCGGCCATTTTATGCGACAGCGAATACGCAAGCGACCAATAGCAGAAATCAATGTAGTGCCTTACATTGATGTAATGTTGGTACTTTTAATAATATTTATGATCACGGCTCCGTTGCTAAGTCAGGGTGTTAAAGTGGATCTGCCACAAGTTCCATCAGAGGCCATGCCAGCAACAGACAAGGAACCGGTTGTTGTGAGTGTCAATGATGCCGGTGACTTTTATATCAATTATGGCGATGATCAGGATAAACCCGTTTCAGCAAACGTTTTGGCGAATCGTATAAATGCTTTAATCAAGTATCAGCCGGATATTCCGGTATTTGTAAAAGGTGATAATAATGTGCCGTATGGGAGAGTAGTTCAGTTGATGGCTTTATTACAAAGTGCTGGTGTGGATGGTGTTGGTCTTGTAACCGATCCACCGGAGCAATAGTTAGTAGTATGGATGTAAACTGGATTTTTTTGCGCTCGTTTTTTTTGTCGCTGATATTCCATGGCTTGCTCATGGTATTACTGGTATTCAGTGTTGATACAGCCGTCAAAAAAGTGTCTCAACCGGTGCCGCAAGTGAATATTGTCAAAGCGGTGTCAGTTGATAAAAAGCAGGTGGATAAAGAACTAAAGAGACTCAAAGACATCGAAAATGAAAAACTTTCGAAAGAGATCAAAAAACAGAAGGAGCTGGAGAAAAAACTAAAAGATCTGGAAAAAAAGACGAAAAAAATAGAGAAAAATAGAAAAACAGAAGAGAAGAAACTGGCAGAACTCAAACAGAAAAAGCTTAAGGAAAAGAAGCTCAGGGAAAATGAAGAGAAAAAGGTAGCGCAACTTAAAAAGGAACAGCTTGAGCTAGAAAAGAAACAGAAAGAACGTGAAGATAATGAACGAAAAGCAGCGGAAGAACGAAAGAAACAGGAAGAATTGAAAAAGAAGAAAGAGCTGGAAGAGAAACGTAAAAAGGAAGAGGAACTCAGGCGCAAACAGGAAGAAGCTCTTTTGCAACAGGAACTGGAAGAGGAACAGAAACAGCAGGAAGCCGCGCAACTAAGTCGCGACAAACAGCTGTTGCAAAGAATTGTTGGAAATATAAAACGTAGTGTAATTAGCAATTTTAATAAAAGCGGATTGCCTAAAGGACTGGAATGCGTATTATCGGTGCGGCTGGTGCCCGGTGGTGAAGTGATAAGTGTCACAATCAGTCAATCCAGTGGTGATGATATTTTTGATCGACGGGCCCTGGTGGCAGTACAAAAAGCTTCGCCGTTACCGATACCGGAAGATGTTGCTACTTTTGAGCGACTGAGATTGCGTCAGTTTGGCTTTCGATTTCGACCAGAAGATTAAGTAAAATTACTAAATTAGCCACAGAGAACACAGATAACGAACTTAGCTAATGGTGAATTTATTATAGAGAGCTTTATATGACGAACGGTAATAACTATTATTTTTTTCTCCGTATCCTCTGTGGCTAAATAGCTAAACAGGAATTATTTAAGTATGAATGTAGTAAAGAAATTAGTATTAGTATTTTTGATGGGAATTTCGATCTGTATTCAAGCTGATGAAGAGCTTGAGATCGTTATAGATAAAGGTATTGAGAATAGCCTGCCGATAGCCGTGTTGCCATTTGGCTGGTCTCAGGCAGAGAATATGCCACCTATAGATCTGATGAGCATAATTGCGAATGACTTGGCCCGAAGTGGTCGTTTCACGCCAATGTCTGAGGCTGACATGCCGCAAAAGCCGATAAAAATGCAGGATGTAAATTTCAAAGATTGGCGCTTGTTGGGAATGGAAAACCTGGTACTGGGAAATATTAAGCAAAATACTTTTGGTGACTATGACATCGAATTTCGTTTGATAGATGTATACAAAGGTACGCAAATCACAGGCTTTCACATCCCTGCCAGCCGTGCCCAATTGCGTCGAACAGCACATCAAATCAGTGACATAATTTTTGAAAAACTAACGGGCATTCGCGGTGCTTTTAATACCCGTATAGCTTATGTCACTGTAAAGGGTATAAAAGAGAAAAAGAGACTATATAGTCTGCAAATCGCAGATGCTGATGGCTATAACCCTCAAGTTTTGCTGGAATCAAACGAACCGCTGATGTCTCCAGCCTGGTCACCGGATGGGAAAAAGCTAGCCTACGTTTCGTTCGAAAATCGAAGTTCTGCCATTTATGTACAGGACATTCTCAGTGGTCAGCGTCGTCGTGTTGCATCCAGCCCCGGAATCAACAGTGCACCAGCCTGGTCACCGGATGGCAGTAGACTTGCTTTGACCCTGTCGAAAACCGGAAACCCGGAGATTTTCATATTGCATTTATCCAGCGACAAGCTGCAACAAATAACACGTAACCGAGCCATTGATACTGAGCCAAGCTGGTCGCCGGATGGCAACAAACTGGCATTCAGCTCTGATCGCGGTGGAGGCCCACAGATTTATGAAGCAAGCTTGGCGTCAAAACAGGTGAAGAGATTGACGTTTAACGGTCCATATAATGCGCGACCTCGATATGCCCCCGATGGCAAGCATCTCGTTATGATTCATGGTGAGAAAAAACGTTATCGCATTGCCATACTGGATTTAAATAATGGGTTTTTAAACGTATTGACGGAATCTCGACTTGACGAGTCGCCAAGTTTTTCCCCAAACGGCAGTATGATCATATATGCCACCACAGTTTATCGCGGAACAGAACTGGCAGCAGTAGCCGCCGATGGTAGCGTACACCAACGTCTGGCATTGCAGGATGGTGAAGTCAGGGAGCCTGCCTGGGGTCCATTTCCGGGTAATTAGAACACTATAAATGCTCAACTCTGAACTTGATGAGTGCTATGCTTTCCACAATTAACTAAAGGAGATATCCACATGACGTACAAACACGTCCTGGTAATATTATTTATTGGTTTGTTCTCAGCTTGTACGACGACGACCAAGGATGATTCATCTGGATCGGCTACCGTTGTCGATAAAGGTGCGACCTCAGGTAGCGATGGCAGTGATGAAAGCTCAGGTGATGGCAGTGCGAGGTCATATGGAACTGATGCGGATAACGCGACCAGTATGACAGCACTTGACGACCCACAGAGTCTGTTGTCGGTAAGAACTATTTATTTCGATTACGATAGTAGTGATATTCAGTCACAGTTTCGTGACGCTATTGAAGCTCATTCTACTTTTCTAATTGCCAACCCCAATATGGTGATAGCTTTGGAAGGACATGCTGATGAACGTGGTTCGCGTGAATATAACCTGGCCCTGGGCGAACGTCGTTCGCAAACAGTGAAAAGACAAATGACTCTGCTGGGTGTCCCTTCTTCACAGATACGTACGACAAGCTATGGCGAAGAGAGGCCTGTTACGGAAGGTCATGATGATTTTTCCTGGAGTCAAAATCGACGTGTAGAAATTATTTATTAGGAATAACAACGTGAAGTCAAATTCCATTTTAATTTTCATCCTGAGTCTCTGTTTTTTAGTTGTTTCAGTTCCCGTTCAAGCTGCCGACGCTGATCTTATGCAACGACTGGAGCGCCTTGAACGGCTGGTTCAAAGTCAGGGCTTATTAGACATGTTGCAACAAATCGAAGCTGCACAACGGGAGTTGAGTACATTACAGGGTGAAATTGAATTTCAGAATCATACCCTTGAGCAATTAAAAAAACGGCAACGGGATCTATATACGGACATAGATCAACGATTACAATCTTTGGAAAGAGGTGGTGTTGCTGATAACGGAGTTGTTGCTGAAACCATCATTCTGGATAGTCCGGATGAAAATACACCTCCTCTACAAACCCTCGAACCAATAGCCAGTGACATAAGTGCAACAAGAGCTTCACAACAAGCTGAAGGCACTTTAAGTGTAGAAGTGATTGAAAATCGTGACGTGGCTCCGCCGGCTAGCTCAGTCAGAGAATTAGAATCGGCTACTGGTTCAGCTTCAGGGCCAACTGATTCCGGGAGCGATGCCACTTTGGCACCCATGGAAGTTAGTGTCGAGCTGGATCCTGTACAAATAAGGGCTCAGTATCAGCAAGCATTTAAATTGTTAAAGCAATCACAGTACGAACAGGCGATTAAGGCTTTTAGAATCTTTCTACAGGATAATCCTGATAGTGAGTATTCAGACAATGCCCAATATTGGTTGGGAGAGGCGTTTTACGTAACCCGCCAATTTGAATTGGCATTGGAGGAATATAATAAGCTTCTTGTTAATTATCCTGATAGCAAGAAACTAACACATTCACTACTAAAAATTGGTTTCTGTTATCACGAGTTGGGAAAAGTTGAAGAAGCAAGTCGTCGCCTGACAAAGCTTTCGCAACAACATCCGGGAACTACGGCTGCCCGTTTGGCGGATGAACGATTGAAAAAAATTGCTCAATCAGGACTACAGGAACAAGAAGCTGAAACGATTGAGCGTGAATAATCGCGTATTTTAATAGTTGGAGGAAGGTTACTGTAGTGATCTGGGCCAGATGACTACAAGCTGAATAAGCCTTCCTGGAGAAATCAGGCACATGAGCTTTTACGAAAAACATTGTTTACCACATATATTGAACTTCGCGTGCGGTATGAAGGCTATACGCGAACAGCGCGAGCTGGTTGTGCCGATGGCAAAAGGCAGAATTCTGGAAGTTGGTATGGGCTCAGGATTGAACATTCCCTATTACGACCCGGAAAAGGTTGAAATGGTTTGGGGTCTGGAGCCGTCTGAAGGGATGCGCAATAAAGCTCAATCGAATCTCGAACAAGCTGCTTTTAAAGTAGATTTGATCGACTTACCTGGTGAGGAAATCCCGCTCGATAATAACAGTGTTGACACTGTGTTGCTGACATTTACTCTCTGTACAATTCCTGATTGGCAGAAGGCTCTGGAGCAAATGCGGCGAGTATTAAAACCAGGAGGTGAGCTTGTGTTTTGTGAGCACGGCAGGGCACCAGATCAATCGGTACAGAATTGGCAAGACAGGCTTAACCCCTACTGGAACAAATTTGCTGGTGGTTGTAATCTTAATCGCCCGATTCCGGAGTTAATAGAAAAAGCCGGATTTAAGATACAACATGTAGAATCGAAATATCATCCGGGACCAAAACCGATAAACTATTTTTATCACGGAGTAGCAAGTTAAATAATCAGATCATTTAGTCCTGAATTCTTTTAGATCTTCATTTCGCCTAGATGGACCTCAATATTATCTTTAGTGAAAACGAGACGAGCACGAGTATTCTTCTGCTTTACTCTCTTACCGTCCTTAATCTTCGGTTTGAACCTCCACTTGCTTGCGGAATCAAGGGTCACCTTATTAAATAATTTTCCTGGTCTAGCTTCTACAACTTTCAATTTTTCTACTTTACCGGAAGTATTCACATCAAACTGTACTAATACCCAATCTTGTGGTTTTTTACCATTTTCAAAAGTCGGATAAAGTGGTTGCATAATAAAAAGTGGAAGAGCTTCGCCTTCTTCGTGTGGATGAAACTTAATAACCCGGTCAGCATGCTTAACAAAACGATCATCGCGCATAGCAATAAATATTTTGGCCATTCTTGCATGAGCACTCAGTAAAACCGGATCATCTTCAACGAGGTTTTCTTCATATATTTTCAGCGTGGTCATATATCGGGCTTCAGCCGCAACAAAATCTTTTTTCAGTAGTTCAACATCACCCAGTAAAGAAATTGTACTGGCGGTACTGGGAGAGTTTTTTCCAAATTTTTTCTCCAGTATGGCTAATGCCTTTTCGTAATCCTGCTTTGCCATATCGACTTTATTTTGTGCAATATCGATACTGGCTTGCTGAATTAGAAGACCTGCAATCTCAGAATCATCAGGTCCTCGTGTTTTGCCTATTATTGCGATGGCTTTATCGAGAGAATCGCGTGATTTATCGAGGGCTTTTTTGCTGGCAAAAATTTTCGCCTGATCTTCGTGAACCGTAATAAGACTCGAATGGTCAGCGCCATGTATCTTTTCAATCTTTTTTCTTGCTGACATCAAGATCGGTTCCGCTTCCTCAATTTTCCTGATGATGATTAGTACATGGGCAAGGTTTATCTCCATGATGGCAGTTTTCTCATGCTCAGGTCCTAGCTCTTTTTTCGCCAGATCTAGTGACTTTTGTGCCAGTTCTGCTGCTCGAGGGTAATTTCCCCGTGCGTATGCATTGCCATAAGCCTTATAGGTTTTACTAAATTCGCTGGATATGTCCTGGGCAGTGGCCACAGCTGGATTCAAAAACAAACCGACAAGTCCAATGAAACAGATTGTAATTAGACGCATTCTTTCACCTATCTATAGATAATTTGGATTCTGTACGAGACAAACCTGCTCGTGTACAAAAGACACATTTACTCATTAATTTCTCTGATTTTGATTCTACTAAAATTTTTGCCTTCATATCGAAAGGAATTGAGTATTTCGCGCTTATCATGCATTGAGGCTATAAAGTTAAAGACATCGGCTTCGTGCGCTAGTTCAAGATCTTCTATTGCCGGGGCCGCATTGGAATCAGAATACGAGTGAAAAACCCTGATCACTAATTTCATGTTGCAGGAGAAAATTCCGCATGAAGTCGCGCTGTAGCTGTGGATTTATATAGAATTTAATTACTAGTTGCTCTGCTATGTTTACTGCCGGCTATATGTCATTCCGTGGTGATTTGGGCGCAAACGGGGCAATCCGGGTTTTTGGGCAATGTTGCAGTTTGCCATTCCATATTTAATATATCTATTAACATCAATTTCCCTTGTAAGGTCTTACCTATTCCCATGATCAATTTCATGGTTTCCGCTGCTTGAATACTGCCAACAATACCCAGGAGCGGGGACAATACTCCATTCTCGGTACAAGTTTCATCAATGTTTGTCTGGTCGCTGTAGAGGCAACGGTAACAGGGTGAAGAGTCATCAGTCGGGTTAAAAACACAAAGTTGGGCTTCAAAGCGAATAGCGGCACCGGATACCAGAGGTGTTCGTTTTTTTACACAGGCCTCATTGATGGCGAATCGTGTTTCAAAGTTATCACTGGCGTCGACCACGACGTCAGCCGCCGCAACCTGAATTAATAACTCCTCCTTTTCGAGGATATGATCAACTAGTGAGAGCTTTACGTTTGGATTTATAGCGAGAAGATGATCTTTGGCCGACTCTACCTTGAGTCGTCCAATGTCCTGATTGCTGTGGACAATCTGGCGTTGTAAATTGGAGAGGTCTACTTTGTCAAAATCCACCAGAACCAATTCGCCGACACCAGCCGCAGCCAGGTAAATTGAAACAGCAGATCCCAATCCGCCAAGACCAATGATAAGAACCTTTGCATTGATCAGGCGAAGTTGCCCATCAGCATCAATTTCTGGCAACATCATTTGCCGACTATAGCGGAGTAGTAATTCGTCTTTCATGCTTTGTGAGTATAATTCAGCCTGTCTACTGTTGTAAGTTTCTACTTACGGTTTTTCCTGTATCGACGCCATAATTGATTGCGAACATCGTTATCAGAGTTCTTTTCGTAGTCAAAATAATGGACATAGATATCTTCAACATAGGTATGCCAGTATCGAGAATAAAGTTGGTGCTCTCTCTCATTTTGTTCAGCAAAACATCGTAGTGAGAAGCGAAGTTTGTCGACATAGGAAATCAATGAGGCATCCATCAGCTTGTTAATCAGTGGCCGAATTTCCGTGATGGATGTTAAGGGAAATTCATACTCAAGTACAAACTGGCGCTTTTGAGTCACAAGCTTTGAGGAGTCCTGCAAGTGCGAGATGGCTTGCTGTAGAGCTTCACTTTGCTTGCTATCCAGATCTTTACTGAAGCTAAATTCAAACTTTCTAGATTTCGTTTCAATAGACTTATTCATGGCCATCGCGCATAACTGAGCCTGTCCAGGTTGGCATAGTCCTGTCGACTTTTAATATCTTCATATTGGTTGTCAGCAAAGAGAGCCCGGATAGATTCTGCTTGTCGATGGCCATGCTCAAGAATAAATCGACCATCGGGCTTCAAAAAATGTGTAGCGGTCGGGATCAATTGCGTAATGGCTTGAAGACCATGTAATCCTCCATCTAACGCCAAACGTGGTTCGTGGCGAATTTCGCCTGTAATGAACCCAGTATCATCGGATTCAACATATGGGGGGTTGGATATTATTAAATCAAATTTATTTCCTCTTAGT
>WLWI01002048.1_pt1 | contig 17429 bp, 14 predicted proteins | sample 6701501 | NCBI WGS metagenome assembly WLWI01 (sample SAMN12718690, study PRJNA515312) | sponge metagenome | isolation source: marine sponge | host: Mycale hentscheli | place: New Zealand: South Island, Marlborough, Capsize Point | collected 2014-11-01
GTTGTTTGTTTGTTTGTTGTGTTTGTGTGTGTGGTTGTGTTTGTTTTTTTTTTTTTTTTTTTTTTTGGGGGGGGGGGGGGGGGGGGGGGGGGGGGGGGGGAGGTGGAAGAGGAGGAGGAAGTACTGGAGTTTAGCAATCATTTTTTTATATTCAACAGTAGAAAGAAAACCCTAAGATGTGGCACGGCCATGACCACACTATAGGCGCCGACCCTGTATAGGAGTGAGGTGAGGAGAGGGGAATTGTAATTCAATTAATACTTCGGCCTGCAAACCGACCACAATGGCTATTCCATCTGAACAAGAAAAGACATGAATAAACAACATATATGTCACTTTTATAACTGGTAATGTAATTCTAATTCAATTGTGGCTACTAACCAAGAACTAACGCTTAATGGTTATTATCATCCATTCAAGTTTTCTTCCAATAAATGTTTATTCAATGGATGGCATGTTTACATTGAACTAGCTAACAAACACTTTTGAAAAGAAAGTGGGATGTCCTTTAAACACAAGCACCCCAACCACTGGAGGGCTTAAGACCCAATACCTTATGAATAGTGAGTTCTGTTTGTTATTGCATTGACAAACTGACCAGAAGCTCCCATGAAGAGGAATTCCAAGGACTATTTTGTTTCCAGGGACTCCGGCATCCAAGTAGGCTTGAACTACAACACATGCAATATACGGGTCTTTAATTATCAGCACTTAAAGTGAAGATATTTACAGACAAAGAAAGAAACCTTCTGTAGTAATATTTTATAGCTAGGTACTACAAAGAACATCTTTGAATTTAAACTAAAAAAGTGCACTAAAAATCTAATAATAAAGATTGTACATTTTGTAGATCCTCACCGGTTTTCCCATTCATTAATCTCCTCACTGAATGTGTTACCATATTATGGTCAGTTAAATGAACAAAAAAAAATGAATAAATATAAGCAAAAAAAATATATACACCATTAGCCCATTCATATTTTCTTTATTTTCTATATTTCTTTATTTATTTTTTAATTTATTATTGTTTTTTTTCCCCTTTCTCCTGATGTATCTTCATTTTTGTCTACCTAAATATAAGCATTGAATAATCTTTGCTTTGATGACTGAATTAAAACGGACTATAATGAGATTGTCTACTTACAACTTACCTGTGCCATTGATGCTGTGTGGATGAGGAGAAGTAGTGCTTCTATACAAAGGGGAATATGGAGCTGTGAAATAGGAGTGGTTTGTGGCTGCCTCAGAATATCCGAAGGTCTCGATGTGCCAATGATCAATGTATCTAGAATAGAACTTCACTGGAGCCATTCTAATCACTTCAGCAAATGGCGATCCAGATAGAGTTATGATTGAATTCCATCCCAAAACATCACGCAGTTCCTTCAGGAGAGACAGAAAATAAAACGCATCTTGTGGACATTTACTCCCTCTGTCTTCAATTTCATGGACATCACAGCTTCGGAAGCGTCGCTGCCTCACAATTTTGGGTGGACTGCAAGGCCATTTCCAGCTAATTTCAACTCCATCTATTCCGTATCTATCTAGGAACAGCTTTACATTTGAGATGAAGGCTGCTCTTGTGGCATTTAATCTCACCATTGTGCTGAAGCTCTCGGATGGAAACTCATCGCCACCAATGGAGATAAGTAATTTGAAATTTGGAAGAGAGCCTCTATACGAGGAAAGTTTGTTGAGGAATTGGTTATCATTTTTATCTGTGAGAAGGAGAGAGTAATTATCCAAATTGAAGTGAACGTGGGAATAGATGAGGTAGTTCAGCTTTTCTGCTATATCGTCTAAATTTGAAGGAAGGAATGAGTAAGGCTCTTCTCTATACTGCGCCCAATTAGGAAAATAACCTCCGAATATTTTAGATGCAATAGCAACTCGTAAAAAAGAAAGCAGAGTTAATTTCACATCCATTCTCGCGGCAGAATTCTTCGGTGCCGCAGGTACAGCATCCAGAGTTGTATTAGTGTGCTATTTCAGGGTGCAGATTGTCAGGCATGCGCACTACGAACGCGCGTTTAGCGGGCGGCTGATATGATGCTAGAGCGCGCGTGTCGCGCGAAGAAGAGATATCCGCTCTCCTGCTCTCAAAAAAAGGGGGGGGGGGGGGGGGGGGGGGGTGGGAAGGGGGGAGAAGGCGCGCGCTTAATATTTTTATGTATCACGTGAACACGTGTTGCGCCCTATCGTCAAGGCGGCCATTTTGTTGTATATTTGTACGACGTTGTGGGTCGTGTCTTCGTTGTGAGCTTGTTTTGTTAGCTTAGGTTATAGAGAACGAGAAAGTGTCTAGAAATGTCATACCGCAAAGGGGAAGAGAGGTTGGAGTCCAAAATTATAATTAGAAACTATCCTGATGAAACTACTGAATCTGACTTAAGAATAATGTTCGAAAAATACGGAAAGATTGAAGACTGTGAGTTCATTATTTGTGCCTATTGTGACCTCTGAAACTATTTTGGTTTGTATTGCAGTGTTCAGTCCAAAAGACAAGGAAAGTAGGAAGCCCAGAGGATTTACTTTTTGCCAGTATAAAAAAAAGGAAGATGCAGAAGACGCTGTCAAAGGAATGAACAATAGGGTAAAATCAGTACTTGTACAGGGCACGATTTTTCTTTGGTGTGCATTAATAGGAGTGTTTTATCGTTTGATAAAATTATTTAATTTTATTGGTGGAGTAGTGAAAATTTAGGTTTGCACAGGTGACATAAATAGATTTCTTCTTCTAGGTATAGATGCTGGCAAACTGTAGTCACTTAATTTTACCGTCAACGTACCAGAGTAATTTGTGCTTTTGAATTTCTTCAGCTACTCTGAAGTAATCCATCTAATTCTAACTATAATCTTAACCTGGAGGACTGTCAGTTTTTTTTCCAGGCTGTTGTGAGGAAGTAAACTAGCTATTGCAGTTCTGGGTAATCGGCAAAAGATAATATTTGAGATGATATGGTGTGCTAGGAGAGGCTTGTGTAGAATTTTGAGATTACAAGCGTTTAAATTGAGGACATATGTAATATACTGATCTTAGATTGTGCAACATGTTGGGTGGATGTTTGCTAGTAGTGACTGAATGAAGCACAAAATCATATTTTTTAAGATAGATGTTTGATAAATTATATTGAGGTCATTTTAATTTTGAACATGAATGCTACAGAAGTCGGTGATGTTTAAACAAAAAATACTATCCAGAAATGGCAAGAGCTACTTTCCAAAGTTTTTAACTCTTAATAGTCTCCACAGATATATCTACCTGTAACACTGCATGAATTGTGGGCTGCATTTTATATACTTCATGCTTAATCAAGTGGAACAAGATAATATAATTAGTATAAATTCAGTAATTTAAATGTTTTACTGTTTCATGAATAACGGTATGGCACATGGTTGAATGTGAAGTATTTGGTAATGATGCATTTTACATACTATTTACATTGGTCTTTTTTTTTTTCCCCTCCCAATCTCCTGTGTTCCTGTATAAGCCAATATCTTATTCTCCCGTGTTCTTGATATAGAGTACTAACTTATTGAATGCATGACAGAGTAGATTAGATGTACTATATCATCATTTATCTGCCAGGGATACTGTAATTCTACTACTTGACTGTAGTCACTCGTTCTCTTCAATACAACGGCAGATGCACAACAGTGTTCAGGATGTCATACAGGATTTTTTGCTTGGGTGGGAAACACTTGATGTGCTTAGCCACACCCATTTATAACTTTAGATGCACATGCCAATACGAGAGTTTATACTCCATATTGATCAGTGTTGTCACTTCAATGGTTTTGTAATACTGATCCTTAATTTAACTATTGCACTATATTTCCAATAATTCTGGGGGGTCTCAGAGAAAGACTCCTGTGTGAAACCGTGGTCTTGATAAATGAAGATTACAGGTTAAGAATATTAGGTGTGAAACCCCAGTATTGTTTAAATTAACATGGTTGCTGAACCAGTATTTGCGAAACCTCATTTATATCAGAATTGTTAAGTTTCTTATTGCCAATGATTACTGTATGCATATTCAGGAAATTGACAATATGAAACTCTCTGTGGAGTTCTGTCGTATTCCAAGGCCAGGAACCAGAGATCGTAGTAGAGAGCGTTCCAACAGAAATAGAGATAGAAGACGCAGCAGGAGCCGCAGTCCCTTTGGCCGGGATCGCAGGAGATCTCCACCCATGAACCGTGACAGAGGAAGGGATCGGGATTATTATAGAAATAGGGGAGACTATCCAGATCGTCCAGGGGGTCCAGGACGAGAGTTTTTCGATTCTTATGGTTCCCCGCATCATCCTCACGGTGGTTCAGATTATGGACCTCCTCCTAGAGGGGCAGGTAATTACGGACCAACACCTGCAAGGGGAGGACCAGATTCTGGCAGTTATGGACGAGGATCTTCTCCTGTAAGAGGTGGGGGTCATGGAGGTCGTCCTCCCATGGGAGGGGGGCCACAGTCAGGTGGACGTCCAAGGGGATTACTGGAACCCCCTTATCCATTACCTACCGATGGTCCCTCTGGGGGTGGGGGGTCAAATGCTTCTGGTGGAGGTTCCGGTGGCAGTCGATTTAGCCCTGGACGAGGTGGTCCTCCAAGACGAGGAGGGGGTAATTTTAGTGGTCCTCCTCCTGAAGCTGGGGGTCACGTGGGGAATTATGGACGAGGGGAAGTAGGGCATAGAGACGGCGGCTACAACCCTCCTCCAAGTAGAGGTGGGTCACTAGAAAGCATGGGGTCTAGAGATTTTGCTGGGGTTGCAGGTGAGTGCTGCTTTTTCTGGATATATTAGGTCTTGTGGATAGGTTGTTGGCAATACAAATTTACAGCTCCGGTTTAGGAATGTTTTGTAGAAGAGAGCACAGTGTGGGTAGGAATGGACTTATTAATATTATATCTAACATTTTAGATTAACTATTTTAAATTAATCTACTTGAAATAATGTAATATATCAGACAATTCTAATGTAATTCAAGTAACTCAATTGGATAAATAGCACATGTTGGGAGAGGCAGAGATATACATATAACTCGGCTACTTAATGTGCAGTTCTGTCAGTTATCGGCACTTATTTCTGCTTGTTTTACTGCCGCTGAAGGGATTTAGTTATGGGAGTGCTTGATTACTGGGCTCAAGGCTAAGACTAAAATCTTTACTTATTCAAATCCTTTTTTATTTTAATAATGAAAAGGGTATGTACAATCTAGGTTGGAATTCGTAGACTTGAGTATCTGGTGTTCATACGACACAACCAGAACAATACAAGGTTACATAATCAGAACAACATGAGATGTATTAGAAGAGGGTTGATCATTTATAGCAGATTTAAAGGGAAAATATATGCTGAAACACATGACGGAGATACAGGAATTTATCATGCTACCTCCAGGTTCAAAATGTCGAGACGACAGGTTGTATTGTGTTATCACTACTGTAGTAAATCAGCAAAACAATACTCTTGTTAATTTCTGATTTTTAGTGAACTGCTACTGTCAATTAAAAACAATGTCTTTCTATGAGAGTAACTGTGCCCAGTCATTAATGATGGCTTTCATCAGCCTCAAATACAAGAGAATTGTATTGTTTTACAAACACACACACCCCATACAGATGCATCACCTCACATATGATTACATTTAGCATTCCCTTCACAGGTGGGCGTGCTTCTGGTGGGCAGGATTCTTATAGTCAACAACCCTCTAGTGGACATGGCTACTATGAAGACCAGCGGTCTTACCAAGAAGGCCACCCACCTCCTGACAACAGGTATGGTGGCCGAGACGGACATCCTCAGGGGCCAGGAGACCATGATACTCGGAGACCTGCTCCTGGACCTGCGGGACACGATGGATTTCACAGTTCTGGTCCTTCATCCAGGGATCAATATGGAGCACCTAATGCTCCACCTCCCTCTAGAGACCAGTTTGGGGGTCCGAATGCCCCTCCTCCTTCCAGGGACCAGTACGGGGGATCTAATGCCCCTCCTCCCTCTAGAGACCAGTATGGGGTTCCGAATGCCCCTCCTCCTTCTAGAGACCAATACGGGGCTCCACCTGCCAGTACTGGAAGAGATAGCTACACTGCTGGTGGGAACAATGGTGGTGGTCGAGATTCTTACAGTGTCGGTGGTGGAGGTGCTCCTTATAACGGAAGATCGTCAGGGTCAGGTCGGCCAACCAGTGGTCCAGTCACACCTCTGATGGGTGGGGGGAGTGGTGCTGGCTATAACAGTGGATCATCAACGGGTGGGCGGTACAGTGGAGGAGGAGGTGGTGGTAGTAGCCAAGCTAACGTAGGATATGAGTCGACTAAATCCAGCTACGTTCAGGAAGGACCCAATTCAGATCCTTATTACAACAGTGGAAGGTCTAACGTAGGGAATAGTTCTGGAGTTCCAGCACTGGCACAATCACGCAATTCAAAGCCTTCTCGGTTCAGTGACGCTAGCCAGGCTTCAGGTCCTGGCAGTGGTGGTGGTGGTCAGCCAGGAGGAATGGGTGGGAACAGGTTCAGTAGTTCCGTACCAACCAGAGGGGGTAGTCGTGGAGGAGGATCTTCAGGCTATGGTGGCCATCAGTCCTCGGGGGCTCCATTTGGAGGAATGCAGCAGCAATCTTCAGGAGGCCATGATGGAGGTAGTGATTATAGAAGTGGACATTCATCTGGTCCCCCTCAAGGAGGCGGAGCTGGTGGGAGGCATGATGACTTTCGTGGCAGCAGTGGAGGTCCAAATGCTTCTGGGGGAGGAGCCTATCGTGGGGGACCCAGAGGTGGTGGAAGTTACGGTGGATCTGTGGGTATGTCCACTACGGCCCAGGGAGCAGGCTCTGGTGACTACGGGTCTAGAGACTACTCATATCGACAGGGTCAAGGAAATTATGGTGGATCCAGTGACCGACGTTATTAAAACATTTTGTAATGCTTAACTGAATTCTATCCATTTAAACAAATGCCCCATACCCTTCTTTTGTGCCACTAACATTAATGCATACTTACAAGAAACTTGTTTTCATGCCATACGCAAGTGGGAGGAATTATAAGTCACGGTAGCAACATGTAGTGGGCAGTATCTAAATGTGGGGTCAGTGCCATCATCTTGCAATTCAGAAATATTTGAGGGTGTGCCCGTTTCATAGGCAACACCTAAATGGACTAGAATAGGCATGTAATGGCTTGTGTTATTGACAACAGATCCTGCATAGTGGGTGTTAATTATAAAAGTTAATAAATAGGGTTATGATTTATGCTGCTAAGACGCATTGATGATGAAAATGCATGACTAAATAAATAGGATAATTTCACACAATAATGGGAGTAGAGATTCTTTTACAAAAGAAATATAGTCAGAATGTTTTAAAAAATGTAAAAGTAGTCCATTCAAGGAAGCCTGAACTGTCAGTGGAATCATGTACAGAAGTGTTGGGAGGACCACAGTTATGCCTCTGTCTCATTGGATTCATCTGCACCTGCCACTCGCAACCTCACAAATTCTTCAAATACGAAGTCCTGATCTTCAGCAGGAACTTCCCTGTAATAGTGAATTAAATAACACAATGGTATTGCAATAATATGGGGAAAGGGGCATTTATTGGACAGTTTTTCACTTTAGTAATTGAAAGTTAGTGAATTATGTTTGGAGGAAAAAAAAAAGAAGAGGCTAGTATGCAATAAAAAGGGGTTGTTTTATAAGCTCATAAGTATACATTGTAGTAATTATTAAATACACTAGTCCACCCAGGCCAGCCTCATTGATAAATATCAGTGACATACCTGCATAACGGCACAGGTAAGGCTATACTAACCAGGTTTAGGTCATGGGTTCTAATGGATCTGTACCTCTGGTATAAAACAAACTAGGGTACCAATAATGACAATAAGTTGGATGCAATAATTAAACATTACTGGTGTAGTTTTTTACATTGTAACTGGGTCTTCAAATCTTTGAAGAGGGACACTATATAATGAAGGCAGAGATCATGTAATGTCTCCATACCTCTGATAGTAAACTCTTGAACGAGCAAAGAAAGTCTATAATAATGACCAGAGGTTAATAAAGAAGTAGAAAACAACAAAAAACAAACAAACAAAAAGGCAGTTGATTAAAGGCAGCAAAAGACTAGAAACCTGTACACATGTTTATTATAACTTGACACTTCCCGATTAGAAAGTCTGACATGTTGGGAGTGACACGACTAAAAAAACAAAATCACTCACGTGTCAAAATTAATGAGGTTGTGGTCGATAGCATCATGCACTGACGCAACACTCATTCTGGGCTCAACCAGACCCTTTGAGACTTCCTCTTCCATTTCCTTGACTTCATCTTTGCAGGGAGCTTCATCTTTGCTGCTGGCTTGACTAGATGATGCAAGATGAGCTTGGAGAGAGACCATCTGGCTGATGACTGGCTTGGGCTTAGGATGAGTCAAGGTGAAGGGAAGCTCCAATGTCAGGTCTCTATAAGAGAACAGTGTTATTTAACTCATTAGAAAAATACGCAAAACTGCCTATTTCATATTATTGCTAAGTCAAAATATATTACTAAAGAATTGGGGGAGGGGGGGACATCTGATATATAACTCGGGCATGTTTTACCAGGGGCAGAAACTGGGCATCCGAAGCATTACCCTAGTCTTTTCTCCTGATCTGGTCATACAGTATTAGATCTCTGAGTGACTTACGAGCCAAAAGCAACAATGCATCGGATCTTGGCGTTGTAGTGCACCATGATGCCCATCTTCTCCCTTACCTCCTTGGTCTCCTCCATACCTTGTGGAAGGCTACATGAGTTGTGTGTGTGTGTGTGAATAACAATGTATATTTAATGCAAGTCTTCCCTTCAAAGTGTCACACTGGAAGACATTTGACCCAGTTTAAACCTTACCCAACTTGACCCAGTTTAAACCTTACCCAACAGATATGTATACGTCTGAGAAGAATACTCACATGGTGGAAGATGCCAGGCATGTGTCTTCATGTTTGATTTGCCCATCCAGAGCCAACCCACGCTTATCCTGCACACATGCACGCACACACACACACGGATGATGACATGACACCAATAGTGCAACAGAACGTGTGACATCACAGTAGCTTCACGAAGCATTTTAGAAATACTTCAAAGCATCAGTGAGGGAACATCAGAGAGGAAAGCTATAATACTATGGAATTTGGAGAAAAGTGAGTGAGGTCACATGTACAAAATGTGACCTGGTGTGAGAAAACCAGTCTACTCTAGCAGTAAACAGGTCGGGAAACTGGGACAGATTATCATAATGGACCTTCCAAGAATTAAAAAGACAACCATAAATTTAGAGGAAAATAATAGTATCACTCTAGGATTTGAAGAAGTTCAACCATCAAACATTCCACTAAGTTAGGGTTGTGTTTAAATGGGTTTAAATCGCATATACATACAAGGGCTTTGCCATCCACCTGGTAGTATTATTTAGAGTAACTTAATCCAGTAGTAAGGGAGCCCAGCATCCACACTCACTATTCTTACACCACACAAACACATTCACCGGTAGTATTATTTAGAGTAACTTAACCACTCACTGTACTTGTATTTATAATGATGGCTCTAATGCCACACTCCAGGCAAGGACTACACAATCAGTGGTGTGTTTGGACTACAAGACAATGGATCCTACTCGATTAATAGTTAGATTGTTATTTCAGTTATGTAAGCTACAACTCATCGTACCCACTTAACAACTTACTCTGTTTTCATTGAGCAATGGAGTGAGTTCAAATGTCCTCTGTAGTGATCCACCAGGGTTGATGGGAAATCCCTCTCTGCAAAACAAACAAACTGATCACCAATCCATCATTGACTGTGCAATAGACCAAATGGCTTAGGGACACACTCGTGTGTGTTTGTGTGTTCCTACACACCACACCTTCTTGAAGAGGGTCATTGAATGAGGGTAGAATCTAGGGTTGAGTCGGTATAGGATTTAGGGAGGGGCTAAGAGGATAGATAATATTCCCTTTACCAACTGCTCACGCAGTTAGGAGGAGGGGCTGGTTCTGTAGCGACTCATGTTGATATTCAACGCTTGCCTACGGGCTCTGTTAGAGAGTGTAAGTCAAGCAGGTACGAGCTGAGACTACATATCATCTGCATCTCAAAAACATACAAACTATTGTATTGTAAGTCTTCATTCTGTCTGTGTTGCTGTAATTAGTATTTTATACACTTATCTACTTTACATAATACACATATGTGATCAGCATGTGATCAGTTACCTGATGCACTCAAAGACAAAGCGTACTGAATGTAACGGAGTACTTACTCTGATTCTAGCTGAGCCACGACGCACTTGTATTCTGACTGAGCAAACAGACAGATGGAGGCAAACTGCCGAACTGCAAGAACCCGTGAGGTGAGGAAACATGGAAGGTAACAATTAATAACATGGATGACGAGAATGTTAGGGAGATGCTAACACGCGACTAACACATGTGACAGAAATAACTACATGGTGACATGCTCCACTGCATGCACGCACGCCATACCATGTGCTCTCTCTCTCTCTCTCAGAACTTGTTCCCTCTACCAATTGGAATACACAGTGCATAGTACAAGATATAAATGGCTACTAATACATGTATTAGTTGTTGATTAAATTATGTCAATAAGTTCACTTGCTTATCAGTGAAGTCTACAGTCTATTGACATGTCAGTGATCCTTACCCAATTACGCTATTGATGGCTTTCTCGCTATAATATGCCACACCCACCTTGTATTCTGATTCTCTTGATGGTTTTATTGGACCTATTGGCAATGGCCACATTCACCTTCACTACCTCTCTGTGGTAAAATGTCTGAAAACAACAACAACAACAATTAACTTCCTTCGCAGTTTGAAAATGCTTCAACCTTGAGAGGTCTTCGTTTAAAAAAACAACCAATGAATGAAGACTGCTTCATGTCAAATATAAATTAATACTACAAAGCAAAGTTGTTTAAAAAACAAATATTTTGTTAAATTAGTAAAGCATGCCTTTGTCTCTTGAAATAATATTTGGCGAGCGAGCGAGACACTCTCAGGGGTAACACAATTGAAAATCGGGAATATTTGTTTGTTTATATATATGTGTGGACGTACGTATGTCATTTTGTACTTTGACCCTCACGTATTTTTGTGTTAGCTCTGCTTTCGACCCCGTCCCAATTTTCACTAAACAGATTTTTCTAATTTATCGTCATTACCCGTATCACCCTAGAAATTGAATTATTTACCGCTTTGAATTCTTTTACAGGTGCAGTTACAACACAAAAAACTTACCGTTCTATTCAAGGTAGTGGCTGTGGTAAGTTAATACGCTATTTGTCACAGTTGTAAGCCATACGCAACAGTATTTACTTGAAAATTCATTGACCACTAGACTACACACGAAGGTAAGTCTTGTGTAGGTATGTTCAGTTGTGTGAAAATATTGTGCGTTACAACTAATATCACAAAGTAAACGTTTAAATAGTGTGACTTGTTTTTTTTGTTTGTTGCTTTTTTCTTCTTCAATTCAAAGAGTTGCGGGAAGTGGTTACTATGGCAATAAATCCCCTTTACCATATATACGTAATTTAAAAATTCTACTTTTTTTTTAGTATCTTGAGTGTTAGAATCAAACGTTAACAATAGTATAGATTTAGGCTCGCTCGTCATTTGTGCTCAAGCACATCACTAGTAATAATAATTATAACAACATTTTTTTCTGATGAGGTGCACATTTTCTATGGGTTATGTTAAAAAAAAAAATTATTGGGGGGGAAATCGGCAGGTTCAAGAATGCCAGACTGAAACTAGCACCATTCCATCAAAACAGCTAGAAATCCATTTTATAGAAAGCAAACTCTGAATGATGGAGGTGTCACTGCGGTATGACTATACAATAGACTTTCTTTCTTTATTAGTATTTCAGTCTAGTCTCTCAATCTCACAACACACTTTAATACATCCATATGAGCCGGTCAACCTGCAAGATAATGTTGGGGTTTTTCCCCCTCATTCACTTACTCCTTTTTCCAAATTAGCCTCCACCACAAGAGGTTGGGAACTGAGCATGAACTCCTTGGAGACATCTTGAGATGGCTACACACACGTGCACACACACACACACACACACACACACACACACACACACACACACACACAAGGTTGAAGATAACCCAATCAGTTTCTACAGCTTGCCTTTAAACTATCACTGCAATGAGAAGTTGCTGCTGCACTCATTTTCTTAGATTTGATTGTGTGTGTGTGTTTAGCAGAAACTATAAATGCTATGAAAGAATTATGATCACTATTGCTGTGGCAACCCTCGTGTTTGCCTCGTTCCTAATAACTCCAGGCATACTGCCTCTCCTGTATACTGCCAACCCTGTATACTGCCTCTCCTGTATACTGCCTCTCCTGTATACTGCCTCTCCTGTATACTGCCTCTCCTGTATACTGCCAACCCTGTATACTGCCAACCCTGTATACTGCTTCTCCTGTATACTGCCTCTCCTGTATACTGCCATCCCTGTATACTGCCTCTCCTGTATACTGCCTCTCCTGTATACTGCCAACCCTGTATACTGCCATCCCTGTATACTGCCTCTCCTGTATACTGCCAACCCTGTATACTGTCTCTCCTGTATACTGCCATCCCTGTATACTGCCTCTCCTGTATACTGCCAACCCTGTATACTGCCTCTCCTGTATACTGCCAACCCTGTATACTGTCTCTCCTGTATACTGCCAACCCTGTATTCAATTAGAGTGTCTGAGGGACTGTATGAGAACAACGATCACTGCCTGTTCAGACTGTGCGCCCGCCAAACCCCACTGGAGACTCCAAATCAAATATACATAGACACACATAAAGAGCAGCTGCTACATTAGCAAAGGTTTGAGCGATAAGGTTTGCTAGACTGGGCCAAATTATAGCATGTATTACAGAACTACTTGCCAAGTACAGTAACTTGCACTGTAACACTGTGATCAAGCTAGGTGGGGAGAAATGGAGGATGGGAAAGACAATTTGATCTACTACTATTCAGGCAAGTAACGTCTTACTTCATATTAATTTCCTTCCAATCCACAAGGTGACTCCTATACCTCCAATACAAACCACAGGTACACCCTTCCCCCTCCCCAGTGTGTGTGTGTGTGTGTGTGTGTGTGTGTGTGTGTGTGTGTGTGTGTGTATGTGTGTGTGTGTGTGGCTACATACCCTCTTAGTGTGATCCACAGGAGAATGTGGCACCTTCTTGATGGCCAGTCGTACTGAGTTCCTCTTCTCAATCTTATCCTCCGCACATTTGGCCACGTAACATCTCAAAATGAAGTCCACTCCACATGGCTGCCAACATAGAAGAAATTACCAAATAAAAACTTCCTACTGTTGTTATATCTTTCCAAAACTGAAAGCTATCACATAAAATTTTAAAACCAACAATCAAAATAAACTCTAACATGTAATATTTATCAGGCAAGCGTGGAGAAGACAGCTGCTCTTCCTAGCAAACACTAGCAAATAATTGCAACAACTAGGAGGGAGTGTTTAGAGTCAGTGAAACAAATCCAATTAGAACTCGCACTTTTTCCAGTCCACAATCATAGAACATCCTCCGAAGTAAATAAGAAAAGAAAAAGAAAAGAAACTAAATGCAGGACAGTTTTTTAGTGAGAAGAGATAGCTAGCGCAGGGGATTTAGCATCAGTTATGTCTAATTGGAAGAATTTAATGAATAAAATTGGAAATTCAAGTCATTAAAACCTCAATTATGACTCTAGCTTGCTATTATCCTTTCTTATTTTGTTCGGAAGATGTTATAAATTATTGTGTTAAAGCAACGTAACATTAAATACACTTTAGAGCAATAGCACATGAATACCACGCAACCAACAACTGCTAGCTTTCTGATGAAACTTCACCTGAATAGTCTGTGAGGCACTGAACACTCACTCACCTTGTCTGTCTCCCCAACACTCACCTTGTCTGTCTCCCCAACACTCACCTTGTCTGTCTCCCCAACACTCACCTTGTCTGTCTCCCCAACACTCACCTTGTCTGTCTCCCCAACACTCACCTTGTCCGTCTCCCCAACACTCACCTTGTCTGTCTCCCCTTGAGCTGGCTGAAGAGTCACAGACGATGGAAGACCAGCTTTCAACTACACAAAACACAAGAAAACAAGCAAATGACAAGACTAGTTCTGCAAACACAAAACCAATAGCACCAGCTCAACAAACAGACACGTCCCACTAACCGAAAACGTGAATGGGTAGGCATTGCGTCCTAGCTTCTTCATGAGACGGACTTGGAGCAGAGTGAGAAGCTGAGGTTCAGCAGACTCTGGCGGAGGGAACACCTGCATTCGCTCCTAATAGACCAGTCGTTCATAGTCATAATCATCATCATCATATTCACCGCTAACAACACATACATCAATGAGGTCTCTTCTGAAGTTGAGACCGAGTACGTCCAGGTCCTCCCTGCCGTAGCGAAACCCAGCCACCACTTGGGCAAACACTAGACAATAAGAGAGAGAGAGAGAGAGAGATACTCAATAAAACCAAACATTAAAAAAAAAAAAAACTTTCTAATTCGGATATCTTGGACTGAAGGTAGCCGTACTTTGAAACGTTTAAGTTGATATTACTTTAAACTTATCATACTGCAATTAAAGTTGCTAAGGCAACATTAATGCTGACTCTTAAAGTCACCTAGAGGGCTAACCTTACCTTTTCTGTCTTTCTTCCCTTCCTTATTGAAGTACTCAGGATCTACCAACACAACTCCATCTGCACACAAGGAACATGGAGAGAGAGACAGCGTCTCTAATAGGATAAATGGATCTGGCAACCCTTACCTATTGGATCTACTTTGTCCAAATGGTCCACAAAATCTCGTTTTCCAAGATAGACGGTAATCTATACAGACACGAGAATGGAACAGTTAGTCATCATTTATGAAACCATCTTGCTTTCTCCTATATAGTAACCCTCTCATCACAGAGTAAATTAGTTTAGGAGTTATTATGAAAATCAACAGACAAAAAGTACTTCACTTTAAAATTAAAAGTCCCAAGAAGTTTATCAAAACCACTTCACCACATTACAGCAGGAAGAACAACAGGCAACACTTACCTTGCCATTTGGAGAAGCCTTCTTGAACACCCTACAAGAAAGAAATATTGAAGTTACTTTTATAAACTAGAGCCTGTTTGTATTAACACAGACCGGAGGATGTATCAGCTCTCTACAATACCTGCCAAGTGCAGTTTCTTTGGTCTTATGCTAAGATAGCTATTAACCTTTCCCAAAACTAATCATCCACCCACACAAATACTGCCACATCTGACGCTTGGCATCAAACTCTCAAGCAATTAGACTCAACAACTGTTAAAACTATCACATCAAACCCAATTTGATGACCTGAATCTAGATCCATCCATCTATCAACCATGAGTAAACACACACACACACACACACACACACACACACACACACACTATTCAGTGCCTGTATCCTGTTTCAATGTACTACTGATGATATTCAGTGGATGGCACCCACCCACGGTAACCAACTCAATTAGTACTAAAACTTCCTGGATTCCTAAATGATGAAATAAAGGTCATAACTATTAGTTTAACTTTTTTTTAGGGGAAGCCTTGGATTCAAAGCACTTAGTACACAGGAAGCTATACGAAATTATCGGGCTACTCTGGTCAATTTATAGTCCCAAAGCTTCAATTAAATATCAATTCAGACTTTGTGTCCAGATAAATTAGCTAGGTGACAAGCTTCAGGGCTGGGCGTGGCAATATTGATAGACACATTCTCTAATAGCCTTTATAAACTCTAGTCACTACTAGGCTCCAGAAAAGGACAGACAAAATGGCTGCCCCAGATGCATCTATAGAACTGAAAGTGGAAGACCCTACAGCACAAGAAGCTGAGGAAGAAGAAGGAAAAGCTTCTATGGATGAACCAGTTCAAGATCAGCCCAGAAAGTAAGTCATTTTTAAGCATGAATTAATAACTAATTGAGATAAAGTGGGTTGTTAAATACAGCTAACCTCGTGCCATCTTTTTTATCGTTTCTCTTTTCTGGAACTTCCTCCCCATCGACGAGCCGCTGCTTTTCTTCCTCCGCGGAGTTTTCGGCCATTTTGTATCACAGCTCCCGCACCTGTTCTGGTCTCAATGCTGCACTTCAATTCTTACCACTAGATTATATTTCAAACTTCTTTTCCTTCTCGCCGTGTGTATGTAGTAAACTGTGCAAAATGCTAAAGGAAAACATTGCATATCAAATCGAGGAGAGAGGCATAATTGGGGCGCGGCCTAAGGGTGGAGCTAGCCTTCTGGTTAATTCTCGGTGTTGGTTGTTGCATGTTATTGTTGTAATGTTGTTGTGTTAAATTGCAAGGGCTGGTAGAGCAGGTGAAAATTGGTGTGAGTCTAACCTTGTTAGGATGCTCGTTGTGGAGCTTGCGCAATACAATATGCAAACATTTGGGCATGTGTGACTGTCATTCTGTAAAGGTATTTTGTGATTGTGTGGAGCAGGAAGATAAGCAAGGAAGAGATGGTGAGCCAACAATAAGTAATAACACAAAAACACAAAGTACCAAGCATGCCTAAATAGACTAACTTAGATTATTCATTATCCAGTAAGTGATTTAGGTGTGTGTGTGTGTGTGTGTTTGTTTGGATATCTAGAAAGGTGATTCGGCCTCCTTGCCAAGTAGCCCGAGGGCAGGCTCCCATCCAAGCATGCCTGCGTCCCAGCATGTGGTTGCCGGGGGTCAGAAACCTCCACTCTGCCAGAGAGACGTGGCTGGTTGATGCTAACCTGACGGATGCCATGAACACTCTCTCAATGCAACTACAGGAGTTACATTTGGATAGTGAAATATTGGAACTATACAAGGTGAACAAATGAGAGTTAGGCGGGAATAATTGCTGCCCCTTATTTTCTCGAGCATGTGGGACATAGTTAATGCACCAATCATTCAGTTTATATTCTGTTATAATTGGCGAGCGAGTGAAGCGAGCGAGACACTTACAGGGGTAGCACAATTGAAAATCGGGGATGTTTGTTTGTTTGTATATATGTTTGGACGTACGTATGTCATTTTGTACTTTGACCCTCTTGTACTTTCGAGTTCGCTCAGTGTTCGACCCCGGACCCAAACGTCACTAAACAGTATCCTCTTGTTTATCGATCATTACCCGTATCATCCTAGAAATTGAATTGTTTACCGCTTTGAATTATTTTGCCGGTGCAGTTTAAACTCAAAAACTTACTGGAGTTCCATTTCTATTTGAGTTAGTGGCGGTGGTAAGTTGATAGTTAAGCCCTACGCAAAGTCTTGCGTAAGTATGTTCAGTTATGGTGCGTTACAACTATTACACAAA
>WLWI01002050.1_pt1 | contig 17421 bp, 9 predicted proteins | sample 6701501 | NCBI WGS metagenome assembly WLWI01 (sample SAMN12718690, study PRJNA515312) | sponge metagenome | isolation source: marine sponge | host: Mycale hentscheli | place: New Zealand: South Island, Marlborough, Capsize Point | collected 2014-11-01
CTCTTCAACAACTTCTTCTATCATAGCTATACTTCAGTTTTCAATTCTGTGGAGTCAAAGCGACACACAGAAATTGTGTTTCTTGATTTTGCCAAAGCCTTTGATTCAGTCCCCCACAATGAACTTCATCTAATCCAAAAAACTCCGAAATAAGGTCAAACTCTCTACAAAGGCCAAAGGGTTCGTCCCCATGCATGGCTGTTGTTCGGAGGTTCGACTGTACTTAGAAAATGTCAAACAGTTGCAGCAAGTGGTTTCTATGACTTTGAAATCCCTTTACTGTAAAACTTATTTTAATAGTACTGGAGCATTAGAAGTTAACATAATAATACTATAATACTATAGTTTTATGTAACCTGACTAGAAGGTTAGTTAGTGCTCCAGCACACCACCACCACCACTTACTACTACTACTACTACTACTACTACTACTACTACTACTATAGTAGTAGTAGTAGTAGTAGTAGTAGTAGTAGTAGTAATAAACAATAATAATAATAATAATAATAATAATAATAATAATAATAATTTGCTAGGAGAACATAACATTGTCCAGATAACATATAATGTGTGTTTAGGGGAGAGTGGTCTATACATTGGATCACTATGGTATGTAACATCTCACTATTAAAACTGAGTACATGGCTTACCCAGTCTCCCATGATCCCCTTCACCCCACGTGTACAACTCTCCACCTTCTGTCACTGCAGCAGTATGTCTGTTACCACAGGACACTTGGCATACAACCTACACATGTAATCACAACTACATGTAACTCAAGCAAAATTAGTGGCAGGTCGTTATTACTCCAGTAATAGAATATCCAACAATAACAACAACAAAAAGCAACAAAAAATAAAACAACTAAAAATAACAACTTGCCTTGCCTTCCAGTGCTGTAATCAACTTTGGTGTCTTTTGAGTCCCACACTGGCCATGGCCAAGTCTCCAGTAATTCCCTATTAAAACAGCACATAGTGATTAAAATATCATTGGTATTCTAAAAATGAAAAATATCTACCATCTCCCCATGAGTAGACTTTGCCATCTTCAGTTACAGCGGAAGAATGTCCATCAGACCCCTTAGATGAGGATATCTTCTTTATAATAGTGCCAGATGGAAATGTGTCCATTCTCACCAGGCTGCTCTGAGTAGAACTGTTACCCAGGCCTAAGCGGCCATTACTACCCTATAATATTAGCCATAAGTATTGGTGGTAGTGGTTAGCAATTCGTGAGATAAGGAAAAATGCACAAACTAACCTTCCCACACGCTTTGACTGATCCATCAGAATATATTAGAAAGGTACAATATTGACCAGCTTCAACCTATACATCAAATTTATTACTATAACAAAATACATACTGTTGAATTGCCTTAATTGGTACATTTCAGTATTGGCTTAATTACACCCAAGTACCACTGTTCTTATGAAATCTTGTACAGAGAAGTTATCTGCCTTGCACTGTCTATGGTTACAATTGCATAGAAAGTTTATGGTATGGCATTTATACTATTTGCCGTACATATCTTAAATGATCCAGTAGTAAATTAATGCTATGTAAAAATATTTCTCAAATCTTAGAAATCACTTTACTTTGGCCTTATTATTATTATACAAGTTGATGTGGCCCACATACTGTATTTCTGCTGTATATGCAGCCAATCATAACTTTAACTTCCTCTTCAGGCACCTTAACTGCCTAACAAGTACACCGCAACTATAATATGAGGTTTACCACTTGGACATCAGCCATGTGAGGAGCTAGAGTTGCAGAGTGAAACTTCTCAGAGGATCCCAGTGCTAACTGGCTGTTGCTGTTGCTTCCAAAGGCATAAACGTCACATGTTTCAGTCAGAAACCTTTGACTAGTCCTTTTATCAGTTTCACCAAAGTATGCAGCGCAGCATGCAGATACTTCAGCGATCTGAAACCATAATAAGTTGTACTAGCCTCAAATAACAACATAAAGTACAGTGATGCTAATTTTCACCTCCAAAGGTTGTAAGCATTAGCTATCAGTTTAGTGAAGAAAAAAAATGATGTTTTCCATAACAGAGTTTATAACTGGCATATGTAAAATCACCTTTAAACGCCAGATGAGAATATGGCCATCATAAGCTCAACTATAGTGCTAATAGTATAGTATCAAAATAGGCATTAACATCTCTTTTCAATAGAAAATACTCATCACATCATAATATGGCAGTAAATACTTAAGTGCTGCTGTCATTAGTTATGGTGCCTCAGTCAGTTCATTTACCATGCCATAGTTCCCAAAAGGAACCTGGAAACACACTGGAAATTAAATATGACAAGATTTCTAGAATATGTTATTAGGGAGGTCCATTAGCTGGCATAATACCAAAACATGGGAAAGTGTACATTAGTGAATGAAATTAACATGAACTACTACACAACCCTACCTAACTACTCCACTCAAATGTCACAAACACAAAAATGAGTTGAAATGAACACAGTACTTTAAACTTCTAGGCTAAAGTTCCTGGTTCTTTGGTGTGTGCAAAAAATCAAAACCACAACAACAACAAACAAAAATAATCCCAATAAATTAACTTGGCTTATTCTGCTTAAATGGGAGAGTAGTAACTTCATTGTTTTCTCATGAATTCTTTGAAAATTACCCTTTAACTTACCTCTTTCAGAATTTCATGAATAAACTCTACCACTTCAACCCGATTATGCTTTTCGTCTGAGAAATAAGAAGGTACACCCATATCTTCAGCCGCTCCCAAATACTGAAGAAGAAATTGATAACAATGATCAGGTTAAAATTGTATATATTTTACAACTTGTATGGCTACAAAGACTCCTGGCAAAAAGACTTGTCATTTGCATGATAATGTTATCATTATTGTTATTAAATTTGTGTTTCCTAAGAAATATGAAATTTTGTCTTTAACACAATACTGAAAACACTGCGATACATTTCACGAGCAACTATCTTATCATACTGGGTCAATAGAAGTACAGCTAGTATGTGAAACGTTATTAAAACACTTCATGTGTTTTATTTAAAGGCAGTTACACTATAGAAGTAAAAAAATCACAGTCCTTAGCCGGCCTCAATACAAAACTACCAATATTATTGTGTGTGTATATAAAATAATGGAAGTCATATCACACACACACACACGTACACGCACACACACACACACACATACAAGCTCACCGTTCTAATCCTGATCTCCTTTAGCATAGCTTGGCAGAATTCAACATCCAAAGACAAAGGTGTTGCACATGGGTCAGATCTATAATACTGGCTCACAAAAGCAAGTACCTTGTCCACCCAATCCAGGATCTCCATAATGCTCCCATATTGTAGGGATACTGTGAACAGAATTTGCAAAGCCAAACGCCTCCCTTCTTTATCTACACTTGGTGTGAGATTTACAACAGACTCGAGAAATTCTACACAGTCTTTAATGCACTTGGTGCCAAAACTGGACATTGCCTTTGGATTGCTAAATGACAGAGGTGGCATACTGGAAAGTACATCTAGTACGGACTGGAGGACTTCGTTTGGTAAACTGAGTGATGGAGGTGTGAGTGATGCCAGTGGCACGCTCACTTCTGGAATTCGTGATAGGGCCTCAAAGAGTCCTTGTTGCCAGGCAATCTGGGACCAGGATTGTTTGAGTAACGTAAAAATAACCATAAGGCCTGTTTTCACACCTGCTTCCATTAGTATCATAGTCCCTGAATTCTTATCTTCGTGTGATGAGCCACTCGTTGTATATACTGCCAAACTATTTGATTTGCTTGTGTCTTTTTTTAAGAGATTTAGAACACATCGAAGGCTACTTTGTGAATATAGTTGACGAAATGAAGTCAACATTTCTTTCCAAGATTTGTACATCTTCTCAGCCAGTACAATGGCAGGTGTGTTTCTAGTACTGGATATTTTATCGTGAGTCTGATGCTCTAATGCTTGACACAATTCAGCTAGCCTTTCTTCCTGAAGTTGGAGTGCCCCAAACGCTGGGAAAATACACTCCGCTTGTTCCTCAAAGGAATTGTCGTCTTCATTACGTGGAACACTATGAGGAATTGAAAATATGTTGAAGATATCAGCACTAGTTCTTCTTCCAGAATTCATCTCCCGTCTACGACAATTCCGGTGATTTACTTGGCTACTAGTACTACACAACCCTCACATCTTTTTTGTTTACTTTTCGCGAAGGGGAGGTGCTACAGTTTTCGAACTTCCCGCGGGCGTGTCTGAGGTTTTTGGATGTGGTCGTCATCGAATCGGATCGATTTTACGACCCTTTACCGCCTTCTACCGTCAAAAAGAAACAAAAACAACAACAAAAACAACAACTGGGTATCTATGTGTACATGTGTAGTACAACATGGGGATTGCAGGCAAAATTCTAAGCTAGTTCACTAAGCTATAGGTTGGGGGAGGAGGGAAGGATGAACGTGATGTAGCTATTTTTATGGAAATGGTTAAAGTGAGTTTTGGCCATGAGGTAGCTAGAAACAGTAGCTAAGAACAAAGCTGCCCAACCAATTGAAAAAGTTTGGCATTTGACCGATACTCCTACTTTCTGAGCCACTCCATGCAATTTTTTGTCGTGTTTGAATATAACTTTATCCACCTGCTATCAATCCACAACTAAAGTAATTTAAAGACACGCCTGGGTGAATGTGTGTCATCTAGGTAACTAATAGTATGATAGCTAAAGCCAATCTCCAATTAAGTTTCTCTCCAAATCTGAAGTTTGGCTTAGATGGTATGAATTACATTCAACAAAGCTTTACACATCTGCTGTGATTTTTATACCTAATTTTTGCAAACTTGGAGTTACTTTCTTGTCATCACAAAATGTATTAACAAGTTACATGTACAGTGATTGAGGTAACTCCCTAAGGATTTGGTTTGTACATGTTAAGTGACTGTCTGTACTTTTCATGGGTACACACAAAGTGTTCTAATGATATTCATAATATTAGCTTTTTTACTTGAGGATTGGCTATAATAACCAGTGTTTCATGAATTCACTGGCTTCATGTAGCTAAACTTAAAGACTGTAGAAGTTACTATTTTATTTTTGTTTATTAGAATCAATGGTTAGCTTAATGTAGTAGTAGCAATAATCTTAATAACTTGTTGTTGTTTTTTGTACCCTTTCAATGACATATCTTCATACCATTCTTGTTGTGGAAGCATATCCTATCTCCATACTATTCCTAATTTCTAACGTGATAGCTATTCTGTTGTGATATGTACATGGCATAAATAATAATGTAATTTTATTATTTGATATGTACAGGACATCTTCCAGGAATATTGCCTCTTATACTTGCCTAGAATAACTCTGAATGACCAAGATGTCCCAAACAATTCTAATTGTCACTCACTGTAATATTATCCTGTTTTGTCAAAGTTAACACAAGCTGCAACGGTGAAGACAAATTTTATAGAATATTGCTCTAGAGAATTTGATCATGAAGGAGGGAACTATTCTTCAGTTTTATTCAGCATCTCTGTCCCACACGGTTCCATTCCTGAAGATACAGTCATCACTGTTAGTATAGGTATTACATTCTGCACAGAACTAATGTCGCTGCTGCCACCAAGATTCAAAGCCGTTTCTCCAGTTGTTGAACTTTGCGTGAAGGAACAGCCAAAGTTTAAATTTCTTAAACCTGTCACAATAAGAATCCAGCACTATTTAGACATCTGCTCTGAGTCTTCAGTGGAGTCCATGAGAGTGCACTTTCTGAAGTCTGGTCACAACCTGTGTTGTTTCCACCTCACAGATGGAAGGGAAGAATTTCCTCGCGAATCGAATTATGGAGTACTGTCTATAGATCACTTCTGTACTTTTTGCATTGCAGCAGACAAGGCAAAGATTGATCCTAGTAGCGTCTACTGCTACATTATGCGCATACTTCCACGACATATCAGTTCTTCCAAGTGGGATGCTGTGTACTGCATCTGTCTCTGTACTTGCTCTATAGTGAGGTCATAGTGTAAACTTTAACACAGTAGTCAGGATTTACCTGCCTTCTTTAATTTACATAGATGTCCCCACAGAGTGAAATAGGAGATAAAAATTTTAATTTTAGTCTATTATCATATAATTTTTGTGATCCAATTGTTAAATTAACTGAACTTCCCTGCCGCCCACACTGCTGCCTCCACACGCTGCTGCGCACCTCCTGACCCCCTTCACTCTGGCCCCACACAAACCCAGCTCTAACCATGCTCTTTTACTCGAGTCCTCCAACACCCACGCTACTGCCTGCCCACACTGCTGCCTCCTCTTAATATCACTCCATCACACATAGACCTCATGAATCGTGTGGCTGCTACAATACCCACAAAGTGGAGGAGCCTTGGGATTCAACTGGGACTGCCCCCTAATGATCTTGATGTTTTTGAGGCTCGTCATGGTGGTGACTATCTCAGGATATACAGCTGCATTTTCATGGCTTGGGAAAAGCAAGTCACAAAACCATTCACGTGGGAAGTTCTTATTTCATCTCTCAAGACTCCTTTACTGGCAGAATACAAACTAGTAGAGGAAATATAAACAGTTATATCATCAATTATTGCAAGGTTAGGTTTTAGAGTGTGTGATATTGTTTCTGTTTCAAAAAAGATTTTACAATAGTTCTAGCTTGTCACTGTTGGAAAAGCATGTGAGGCATACAGCTGAGCACCATAGAGCTTGTGCAAAGTTACATTATAGGGGTGTGTGTGAGTCTTGATTTATTTCTGCTCAAAAAGACAAATTATTTATAGCTCCTCACTGTTGGAGATTTCTTAGATTTTAAAATCAGTATGAATTTTTTTTTTTTTGTTTTTTTTTTGTTTTTTTTTTTGTTTTTTTTTTTGTTGTTGTTGTTGCATTTATACTAAGTGGCAACCACAGCCACACTTATACAGTAGAAAATAGTCACATTTTCCTAATAATCTCACAGTTAGGGGGGGGGGGGGGAACCCCAAGTATTTTGGAGAATTTTAATTGTAGATATTTATGTCATTTCTGCAGAGAAAATCTGGACAGCAGGACCAGCATTTCTAATAGTGGTGTGGGGACACTGTCAGTACTTTCAGTGGAATCAGCACACGTGGCAGCACAATAGATATTTGCTTGCCTTGAATGGTTGTAGCAATCATCCAAACTATATTATCTCTTGACTCAGTTTATTGCATTCTTTTATGTTCACTTTTAAACTAAATTAAGTAGACAGTACTTTCTTAAAAGGTATAATATTGTATTAATATATTCATTGTACTAAAAACAATAACCGAATAAACAACAAACTAACACACAAATAACAACCTATACTGTAATGTATAAAGTAGCTAGTGCAAATAATTTGTTAATAAATGGCAGCAAACAATTAGACTTGCACACTGTGGGAATGCCCTCTCCCCAGAACAGAGACCAGAGCAAGTCATCATGGAGGATAGCTACACCAAATTGGAGTGATTGTGCATTATGGGGCATAGCATATGAAGGGAGTGATTGTTTTGACAGATAACGATGAGAAGCCACTACAAAATATTTGGTAGTGGTTAGTTGGAGAAGCCCTAGCAAAACTGAAATACTGCATATAAAAATACAGTCTAGTTTGAGTGCGCCATATGATGGCTGAAAGTATGACTTCTAAATATCACAGTGTGTTGCTACTATTATGGGTGTCTATAGATTTCATACAGGTAGGCTATGTGTTGGGAAAAGTGGCTACAGCTCATTGATGGGGTGATTTGTTGCTTTTCTTCAGAGTTCTGCTGTCACTTCACCTTCCTCATGTAATTCTTACATGTGCAATGATAATGGAGAGTGCAAGGTGGATTTCGAAGATGGCAAAACAATTTGTATTTGTAATCCCATGTATACTGGAGTATCGTGCGACATGAAGGTGGATGACGACTGCTTAGACAAAGGAGACTGTGCAACAAAATGCCCACCAGGCAAAGAATGTGCTTGCCTCTCTCTTAACTGTGGCTCTAATGGCATGTGTGTAGAAAGCTATAATGGAACAGATGAAAATGTGTTTTGTAAATGTTTTGGAGACTATGAAGGAGATCGATGTGATCATATAGGTCCAACTGGAATTCTCTATATTTATAACATAGATGATTCTACCTCATCAACCCAGTTCTTCGTGTCTGCTGTCATAGGGGCAAGTACTAGTATTGCTGTAATTGGCTTGGTGGCTTTAATTGGGATTATTACACTCGCAGTTATCTGGAAAATTAGAAAAATAAAAACTAGTAAGTTGTATAAAAGTAACACCACAAAGCATGGCCAAATCAATTGCATACAATCCTTTTATTTGTTTAGCAAGAGGGGTGGCTCTAAATGAAGATAACTGTCAGGATCAAGACAATAAAGATGACAGCATTTCTGTTGTTGCTGACCAGAATTTAGAGATGGTGGAATGTGAAACTATTCAGTAAGTCCTGTGAATGTATACGTATTGTGAGGTAGACCCCTGCTTTACATAGACATAATATCAGAATGCAAACAGGCCCCTCCCTGAAAATATGTCCCCTGTATTAGATTAATTAAAGTGCTTCCTAAGTGTGTATAGACTGTGTGTACATTCTTGTGGTGTCCTCATCCGCTGTTTGAAGTTTATTTGTCATTGATTAAAATAATATTACAGGAACAAGTTATTTCATATAGAATTTACAGGATTCTATTGTAGCAAACAAACTTCCAAATGATTGAATTGCCTTATTAAAATGAAAACTTTTATGTATTATAGCATAATTCTCAGCCTTTCAAGGTAGATGCTCTCTCCTCTTATAATAAGCTTCTTTCAGCAACACAGAAACCAAATAAGAATTACTTACAGCAATCCCTCTTGAATTACGTCCCTGGTATAGAGATACAGTCATTAAAATGATCATTTGATTAAATAAAGAATCTTTGCATTGCTTTGAGAGTGAGACCGAACACAGAATTATCTAATGAGCAGTTAAACCAAACATTGGCCAGTGAAAACACTTAAGAATTTAGCTAAGCGAATGAAGCTGGCTCACTAATGAATTTGTGAGGTACGTATATATGCATGTCTTCAATTCAATTTGTTGCAGAAAAGTGTACCTCTTTTACCATAGGTGTAAATGCACCCTTTTCTACTAATGCACCTGTATTAATTTTACTGCAATCTACGGCAAAACTTGATTTGCTGACTCACATAGAATGAGAATACATACACCAGGCAAACAGTTTGTTCTGTGATATCATTCAAATTTTCTCGCAAGTGATGAAAGACCCTAACCATGATAATGATTGCGAAACAGTATCCTAATACTTGCTACTGTAGGGTAAATATATTATTTTGATGGTGTCAATAGAACATCTGTCAGTGACTCCTGTCTTCTGGACTTGCCTTTATTAACTCCGAATGACCAGGATGTCCAAAAGGACTCCATTTGTCATGAGGATTCTTCACTGCTGTCCTATCCTATTTTGTCAAAGTTAACACAAGCTGCAACTGTGAAGACACATTTTATAGAATATTGCTCTAGAGAATTCGGTCATCGAGGAGGGGAGTATTCTTCAGATTTATTCAGCATCTCTGTCCCACACGGTTCCATTCCTGAAGATACAGTCATCACTGTTAGTATAGGTATTACATTCTGCACAGAACTAATGTCGCTGCTGCCACCAAGATTCAAAGCCGTTTCTCCAGTTGTTGAACTTTGCGTGAAGGAACAGCCAAAGTTTAAATTTCTTAAACCTGTCACAATAAGAATCCAGCACTATTTAGACATCTGCTCTGAGTCTTCAGTGGAGTCCATGAGAGTGCACTTTCTGAAGTCTGGTCACAACCTGTGTTGTTTCCACCTCACAGATGGAAGGGAAGAATTTCCTCGCGAATCGAATTATGGAGTACTGTCTATAGATCACTTCTGTACTTTTTGCATTGCAGCAGACAAGGCAAAGATTGATCCTAGTAGCGTCTACTGCTACATTATGCGCATACTTCCACGACATATCAGTTCTTCCAAGTGGGATGCTGTGTACTGCATCTGTCTCTACACTTGCTCCATAGTGAGGTCAAAGTCTAAACTCTGTGTACAATGCATTCAAATTGTAGCATACATGGCTAAATATAGGCTATTGTAGCAATAATTCACTAGATTTGTACCAGAGCTGTATTTAGGGGGCAGGGGGGCATCGGCCCTCCAGTAGTTTGTATAATTCTACTTAGCTTTAGTTGTGATTTACTTAGAGTAGTAGCCATGAGAAAAGGGATTGATTAAGTAAAACAAATCATTACATCAAATTTCAAACAGCCAAAGCTCACCTAATGTGTTTCTTCTTATTTTTATCGAGATATATAGTGATGAAGACCTTAGTTTAAAAATTAGGCTCTATGGAGAATCAAATATTATTATTTATACCCTTTGGATTTAATACAACCAAGCTGTTTTGGGAAGCTTTTATCAGTTATATATTATATAAATATATTATATATATACACGTATATTTATTATAAAAGTTTGTCTATTTTATAGCTACACAACTGACATTAAACATTTGCTCCCCTTCCCCCCCACCTAGGAATTATTATTTTTTATACGATCCAGTGTATTTGATTGAAATAGTTAAAAATCTATGTAAATGTATCATTATTGTTATTGTTGTTATTATCATCATTATTCATTGTTATTACTAGATTGTGGAGAAACAATATAAAAGTTCAGAGTATGAAGTAAGAAAAATCAAGTTATTTAAATTTCATAAATTTTCCTTGGAGCCACCATACCTAGAAGTAAATTTTGATCGTCAACCGATAAATGGGTGGAATCTCTCACTGCAATATTCAGCAAAGGTGAGAAAATTATGTCATGAAAGCATAATATTCACAAAGTGTATTACACATTTTTTTTGCTTATTTGGTTACAAAACATTCAGGGCAAACAGCTTCCCATCCTGTCCATTATAGAAGTGTTCGAGTTATGTACAGTGTTTTTAAACATGAAGGAGTATATTTGAAGTAAAGGTTTAAACACTCACTTTTCCTATTTCCTATGACAGCAGTAGGGCCTGTCGAATAATGCTCGAAATTTTAGAATTATTCTTTGTTTTTTATTCTAAAAAATTGTTATTATTCCAAAAGAATAGTATATTATTCTAGAAATTTTCTTATTATTCTCTTATTATTCCGATTAGAAATAGCTAAGTGAAAATAGTTATGACTGCAATAGCGATAACGGTTGGTTGGTACATTTTGAAATGAATGAGTAAAACTATCAGTCTCTCTTACTATTATACTGAATTTACTCGAAACAGAGGATTCAATATAGCTAGCCAATCTTTCAGTGAAGCCCTTGGATGCCCCCATAAAAATGTTCAATAATGGAAAAAACATGCTCTGCTGCTGCTGAAAACAGTTTAATTGTAAGAAACCTTAACCAAACATTTGGGCGAAAATGTGGATTATAAATGTTCAGCAGTGGATGTACCTTCTCTTCCCTTCAAATTTGTAGGAGGTTGGCTGGTAATAATTTACATATTTTGTAAATCTGATGCAGTATGATTGTTGAGTTGCTCAAGAAGAGAAGCCATTTAGCACTCTGAGCCTATGCTGACAGCTCTCTCAGTATTTCAATTTTTTTTAATTTTGGAAGTACAATAACAGAGTGGCCAACACTAACCCAGCTGCTTTAATCAAGCAATGAAGATCTACCTTATAAGCACATTTCTAAATGTTTATGTCCTTTAGTTGTAAAAGAAAAGAGGAAAAAAATCACTATTGATTTTCTTTTATAATGGACCGATTATTATTCTTTTAAATGTTTATATTATTCTAGAATTATTCCACTACGCTAAATCATGTCTATTATTCCAGAAAAAATGCTAGCATAATCTGGTAGGGCCTAGACAAAGAACCAAAATTACATTACTGACTGGTGTCACTGTCAGTAACCACTAGAGTCAATTGTAATAAATAAAAGTGAGAATTAGAAGGTACACTAGATCACGGTTTCCCGGCCTACGAGGTCCCTCACGGGAAGCCATGACCTTGAAAGAGAAAACTACTATGCATATCATAAAGGAGGTTAACTTCTTTCTCTGAATTTTGTGCATAAGTATTGATACAAATTAAAAGGTATTTGTGTTCACTATAGATTACAGCTGCGGAACTAGACTATACTGTCATAGAGCCCACCATCCTGGAGTGCATGGAGAGAGACCAACTGTATCCTCCTAGATACACCATCAATATCAGTGGCAGAAATGCTTGCTCTAATGTATTTCTGGAAGTTCAGTTTACTGGATTAATGGATTACTTCAAAACAGAACTGCTTCTGGAGAGCCCTGGTATGATATAGGAGGGGCTGGAAGAAGGCTAGACTTGTGTATCATGTACATGGTGCTTTAAATTCTTATCCACTTTAAATACATATATCATAGCTACTTAATTAGGACTTTACACACAATAGTTTAGTGTAGAGGTGAATCAAGCTGCCACATTTGCCATGCCTACAATGTTGGGTGGGGCTTAAATGATTAAATAGTAACCAATCCAAAAATTGACATATTAGTAAGTGATTAAAAGAGATGAAAACATAACATAGCTATACTAATGGGTACCATTCCCATTAACCATGCCTTGTCAACTCTCACTAGAGTCATGGATATCAAATTTGACTGTGCCATCTTCCCAGTTGATAAAACCCTTAGCATCACTCTTCAAAGCTCACGTGTTTTTTTGTTTTTTTACTAGCTCTAGCAAAGTATGCAGTTTGCTTTATAGCTGCTACAAGGCCACCTACCTCAAGGACTAAAAAGTTCTTACAATCAATTTCTTTCAAGCTTGTTTGGAAAACAAAAAATACTTGAGACTGATGAGCTTAAAGCGGCAGAAACTACTATCCGTACACGACTTGAGGAACTCATTTTATTCCCGACTTTATAGTTACTGGCTGTCAAAAATAAATGCGCAAGCGTGATTAAACTGATATATTTAGACAATTCCCAAAGAGTGCAGTGGCCATGGCTGCTATGGTTCCTATGCCTATGATATGAGTGTTTTTGAGTGTTTTGTATCCCTACATGCTGTGTAATTCGACAGCTTAGTTCACAAAGGATGTTCTAGAAACAAATTCATACAATTTCTATAGGTAGCAATGCACACATTTGGAAATATGTTCATCTTACGTCCTAAATTATGATGGATCACTTAATACTCTACAAATAACCCAAACCTGTGTCTTAAGGCACAATGTTTGGCATCCTATATTATAGACAGGTACTTCTTACACTGTCTATTTGTTGTGTATTCTCCTTTCTTACAATCAAATTCTTTCTCATACTTGAACCTTCTGTGTGTATATACAGTCCTATACCAGGCTCCAAAACTACCTTATAAACACAAGTTTATTTAAAAATAATTACTATGACTACAAAATGTTGTCCCGTGCCATAATTTTTTTTCCATATACAACATCTTGTTAATTCTATGTATTTAGACTTGTTGGACAAGCATAGCACCATATCTTCTAGTATAGAAAGCCAAATCAGGACTGATATCACTCCATCACACATAGACCTCATGAATCGTGTGGCTGCTACAATACCCACAAAGTGGAGAAACCTTGGGATTCAACTGGGACTGCCCCCTAATGATCTTGATGTTTTTGAGGCTCGTCATGGTGGTGACTATCTCAGGATATACAGCTGCATTTTCATGGCTTGGGAAAAGCAAGTCACAAAACCTTTCACGTGGGAAGTTCTTATTTCATCTCTCAAGACTCCTTTACTGGCAGAATACAAACTTGCAGAGGATATACAAATTGTCTTATATCCATTTGCAAGGTTAGACTAGACTGGCTCCTAGTTAATATTAATACCATTATAATAATTGATATAACATATTTTTCCATTTCAAATGCTGTACTAAGCCAATCATCAGGTGGAATTAACTCATAAATGCATCAATCTCATTTGATGAAGTTCAGCAGAACTTTAGATATTGCATCACTAATAAATTTCAATTTTAAGTGCAGAAAACATACAAACAACCCTTTACTTCTTTTTTTTTTTTTTTATACCTCTAAGCTATAAAAGAAATGCATTTTAATTGTATTACATACATACATACACATACCATCGTTGCTAGTGTAACAGTCATGGATTTAACCAGTAAAGTTTCCCTCTGTTATTGTATGTTTGCCTCTGTTGCCTGCAGTTTCCCACAAAAGTTAATCTTGTGATGTCATGGTAATTGTAAATTAGCTCGTTAGCTACTTCACATTACTAGCTACATTTACTTTCTGTTCTAACAGTAAAGTGAATAAAACAGATATAACCAACTAATGCACTATAAAAAATACACATAAGAATGATAGCAAAGTCTATGGTTTGTATTCAGTGTTCATATGTACAAGACACAAAGCCTTTAAATTCTCACTGTGTACCATGCTCTATTACCACTGTTTTTATGTGAAAAAGCAGAGGAAATAGAATGGAAGTATGTACACTTGTTGTTGGTATTTTGGAGTGACCCTCGCTGCAATAACTGCTAATGAATGTTGGATTTATTTTTTCCTGCGTAACTCCTTGGATATATTACTTTATTATAACCACTCTGTTTTGGTTTGAAGGCTATGAAAACAAAGTATACTTCTTGTGTTAGAGTGACCCTTACTGCACTAACTGGACATTTTCATTCCCCCTCAAAACAATAATATACTGTCATGGTCTAGTAAGTAAACTGTTCGCAATAAAGTTGAACTAATTCAACTTGTGGGAATTATTGCTAGATAATTGCCCTCCCTTTTGGGCCAGTGATACTTTCTCAAACCTACGGTTAACATACACACACCACACCCACAAATAATCACTTTTCAATAATATTAAAATGGATCAGAGTAGAGCTGACTTTTCAGGTGTGCAATCATTGCCAACTTTTCAAATTGTAGTTCAAGGACACTAAGCTAAGCTACACTCAAATCAATAGGAATCAAAGATACAATGACAAGCATGATAGAACAAGAGGAACATTTGAGAGTTACCCACCACCAACAACTACCTATTCGGTTTGCTAAGTAACATCTTTGTAGATCAGGCCTAGTAAACAGCTATGAACTTAATCAATGAGCTTAGATTTTCAGGACAAACAATAGAAAGTGTACAGTCCCATGCGGGACAGTAGCTAAGTGGAAAATCCGGGACTGTCTCAGAGCTATCGAGACAGTTGACAAATATGTGATTGCAAGTTCAGCTGTGCATCACTAACTACTAACCCAATTAAGATTGCTGCTGTTGGAAATCTAATTTGTTAATGATGTAGACAAAATAATACCACATAAGAGACTGGAGGGATTTTTTTAAAAAATTAATATCTTTTACTTGGCTGGCTTTTCCTCCTACAGAGAAAGCCTTACAAGAGGCAGTAGGACCAGCAGTTCCAGTAGTGGCTTGGGGACATTGTCACAACCTTCAATGGACTCTACACATTCATAATTAGCCTTTCTGCACAGCTATATCGTTTTCTGTTCTTGTGTATCATCCAGTCATAAAAACATACTTTCCTCATTGTGGTTGAATGCTTTTTCAAAGTGTCACTGCATATAGTGTATTCCATAGCTATATACTGTATGTACTTTTTAAAATACTATCATTGGTGCAAACAATATTATTTGTGTGCTTGATAAAATCAGGATTTTCTGTGAAAAACAAAATGAACAACAGCAACGTCAAAAAAAAAAAAAAAAAAAAAAAAAATCCAACAAAATAATATTAGTAAATACTTGGCAGTTACAAGTGTGAAGAACAAACCTACATTAAATCAATTAAAATTGCTTAATTAAAAAAGTACATGTATATTAAAACACACAAGTAAACCAATTAGTTTCTTTCAAATTTAGGTTATAACCAATTTTACAATATTTTGATCGGCACACTCATAAACCTGATGCAAAAAAGTATTCCAGTCATATACAAGTAGATGCCACTAATTTAGCTTTAAACTTTGATGCATTCATTCTTCTTAAAGTATAATCACTGAGATCCCACGAAACCATTGTAACATCAACTAACAAGGTTATCCCAGACTGCAAAAAGAGCTACAGTAGACAAATGAATTGCTAAGCATCTTGATTATTGCAGATAGTCAATGAAATGGAATAGGATGTCGTAGGAAGAAAAGGAAATGAAAAAGAAGATAGCACAGTCGCATGGTTCACTCCGAAAACAACAATAACAACAACAAAAGGATTGAAGAAATAAGAGAGTTGGTTCTGACAAAACATGAAGTAAATAACAATAGAAAAAAAATTGATGGACAACAAAGCTAAGATTTAAGTTCAACAGTGAAGTCATGGTAGTGGCGCAGGTGCTTTCCCTGTACCAGACACTGGACTACCCACTCTGAACCCAGGACTGTAACATTGTAGGGACCAGTGCAGCGAACCAAACTAGCTGGTAGGTTGCAACCCTCCTCAGTCACTACCACCAGGCTCAAGTCCCCCTCTGAAACAAATGGAAAATAGTCAAAATTATGCAGTCACTTGCTATAATGTGACAGTGCTGCACTTGGTGGAACTAGTATAATGTGCTCTCGCATGGCTAAGCGTAATCCATAACATAAATAATAGCTTCCTGAGTGATTTAGTATCCATAACATAAATAATAGCTTCCTGAGTGATTTAGTAAACATTGGCCTTGATATAACATGCCTGTGATGTTCTTTCTAAAGGCGAGAGGTTCTAGATCTGTGACAGCACTGCTACATTATGTGTGTTCACAAAGACTTGAACATTGAGCTTTTGAGGTACAGAGTATTCTAATCAAACTTCAATTGATAATACCAAGTTTACCTTTGTCAGATTTGATTCGACTGGCTGTAGGTAATTTGGGAAGGACCGTTGCACCAGAATACTTCAGCAGAGCTCTCCAATGCTCCTGGACAACATAGCGCACACACACACACACACACAATGCCACATCCCCTCAGATCTTGAAATAAGTTCATGCCATACACTGTACTTAAGTAAAGTCAGTGCAATTCAAACTAGGCTATAAAATAACAACAACAATCAACTAGGCTGGTCATTTGATTAATCAAGTTTCTTTGACAATGACAATGTGGTGACTGGAGATACATCAATAGTAATTGGCGAAATGTCAGATAGCAAGCCATTATCTTGACACCACAACCAGCACCCACTCGAGTCAATGCCACTCCCACTGACCTTGAAGTCATTTAGATGATGATGCACGTACACCTGAACACCCTTTAAAACAGACGACCGCTCTCTTGGAGTCCTAACAAACATATATATAAATAATATCAAATAAATATTATGTTTAAATTACTTTACTGCTATAGCTTAATTACAACATGCCTACAATTACACATATTCATGTATAAGTCACATATTTTACACCATAGAAGTCTTACCAAT
>WLWI01002052.1_pt1 | contig 17411 bp, 11 predicted proteins | sample 6701501 | NCBI WGS metagenome assembly WLWI01 (sample SAMN12718690, study PRJNA515312) | sponge metagenome | isolation source: marine sponge | host: Mycale hentscheli | place: New Zealand: South Island, Marlborough, Capsize Point | collected 2014-11-01
TGATATTTTACTCTCACGCCACATTTTCACTCGCCTTTGGCTCGTGAAAATATTTTGCGTGCTCGTAAAATATTTTCCCATATTGTACTCTGACTCGTGCTATAAGTATTATATATATATATTATATTTAGTGTAGTTTACTCACTTTGAACTGAGCACAGGCCTTCCAGATTTATGGCTTGGGGAAGGGGGGTGGGGGCACAGAGGCACACAGCATGCTCATTTATTACACCTTGTAATTGAATCAATTCTATAATAATAATACAAGCTGCTTATCACAATATTGCTATAACTACAGAACACAGTTGGTATTTACTGCAGTCATTATGGATACATCAGTTCTGTTTGGCTTCTTGGATAAAGAGAGAAGAATTGATGGTCCCGATATAAGTGGAACACCTTTATGATGCCATTTTGATGCATATTCATGTAAAGATAAAAGCAGACAACACTGTACTGACTGACATTGCTGAATAATTCATAGTTTCGACTTCTTGTCAAAATCATAATTTTAAACTTTTCCATCATATAATATTCCTTTCAATTTTCACTATGAGTTACGTTTTATAAACTGTTTTACTCATTTCAGATATATATATTAAGAATAATTTATTGCATATTCAACTGGAGCTGGCTTTGGTATGTACAACCCAGCATCTTTATAAGGAATGAAAATATATTTTCATCTTTTACATTCTCTTATTTGTTTGTATCACTATAGGAACTGATGCTGACATTATTTGTATGTACTATTTTTTGAACCTCAATAAACAGTAAATTATTGAGCGTCAATGATAAAATTAAAATGATTTTTGTATAATGTATCAATTGAAATTCATTGTAATGACATGGACTAGAAAAGAATGATTGTGTCTTGTTCTCTGTGGGAATGCCCACTGGACTGGCTAGAGTTGACCACTACTAGAATTGAATAGTTGTAGTTTATCATTTGTTGATGTGTGTGAATATTGTACTTGTAACATCTGTAAGAGGCTTTGAGTATTGGAAATGTGTGTGGGTTTTAGTTACATTAAAATGATGCTATTAATCTTAACAAACCCTTGTTTTGTATCCACTAATTGATTTTATCTATTAATAGATTAACTGTGTTACATTATTAATTCTTTGACTCCTAAATGGTGGGGATTAATCATCTTATGACCAATGAATACAATTGTAAAACAACCTTTCATACAATTAATTAACCACAAATATTTCATTACTATTATTTACACAGAAGGAGTCTTAATTTTTTAATTTCTGAGTGTTTGCCAGTTATGAGGATATGTAAACCATTTATATTAATGTTTTTATTATCAATTTAAGAAACAATGTTCTCACATGGACAAATGTCCAGAGCCTGCCATGCCTATTTTTCGCATTATTTTGACTATCATTAAATTTAATAAAAAAATATTTTCATAATTTTGACTTAATTAATTACAATTAATAGTATTCATATATATTATAGTCAAGAAAAATATAAATTTGATGCATTTAATCAGATGCAAAATACATGTTTTTACATGCCTTTGGGACCCCCACCCTTACTCTCCCCATAGTATTCAATGAGTTAAGGTTTTTCAAACAGTTGAATGTATGTATAGAATTAGACTCAGTGGTTACAGATATGCAATTACAATGTTATGTAGTTCTAATTTATCTGCTACTGTTATAAAACTTAACAATGATGTGATGTTTATTAATTGTGACCGTCTATAGGAAAACCAGGCACAACGCGGCACCCTGCGAAATTTTTTTTTGCACTTACGGAGTTGTTGGCGTCCAGATATTGAGCCCACCAAGTTTTATCGTCGTAGCTTAAGTCGTTCCCGCTATAATAGACCAACCGTTCCATTCCGTCGGCTTGAAACAATACATTTTAAAGAAATCGATCGATCTTTTCTCGATATTACGCACACCGCGTTGTGCCCGGTTTTCCCGTAGACGGTCACAATTGTAAACAGGTTCTTCATGTTTGACAGTGTCATAGTGAGAAGTGGACTCTTCAACTGTAACTTGTCCATAAGCTGCACATTCCTCCATCTCCATTGTGGTAGACCTGCCATAATAACATTTTATATTTTCTCATGATATATGCATTTTTTGTCATACTATAAAATTGACAGTACTAAATGATTTTTCTTGTAATTATGGAACATTATTCTTAAAGTTATTTTAATTCTGTTACACCAGTCTAATGCTTCTTACAATATTATTGATTCTTCCCTTATTGAGTTCTGATGACTAACTGACTGACACTGAGTGACTGATATACAACTCTCATGGACACCTGTGTCTATGTAGATAATGTGAGACTGAAATTTAAGTAGCTACTGAATTCAAGTTTTTATAACTCTACGTGCAAAGTAGTAAGTTCACAAAACTGTATGATATAGCAAGATATTATGTGTGATAAAAATGGAAGGTATCTTTGAATAATTAGAAGTATTTTTAGACAATGTAAGTGAAATCCACAATGGTGGTTACATTTGGACTAACTTAGTGTGTATGTTTATGCTATTTCTAGTGTTATATGATAAATAAAAGCAGCAAAAAACAGTAAATTTGTATTTGTGACTACTTACTTTTCATTACTGTTTCTTGTTCTCCAGCAATAAATTCCAATTCCAATTATTCCAAATAATGTGCAGAATGCCAAAGTGACAACCATAGTTACCACTATGGCAACAGCTAGACCTGAGTACACATGTTAATATTAATTCATGTTTCTAGTAATATTTTACATTAAAACTGAATCTGAGAATAAACCTAAATACTAGAGAAGTTTGCAAATTCAATTTTATGAAAAAGTACCTAAGTTTATAATGTCAGGCCTGATCAAGCATGTATAAAAAGAAAAAGCAATTAATTTCAGCTACCTATTCTCATACCTAGAGCATAGATGGCAGTAGCTAATACTTAATTAAATGAATCTGGTTAAGAAAGTAAATAAAAAAAGGACATACTTTATAATTTTAATTTATGAGCTTTACAAAAAATCAATTTGTTTTAGATAAAGGAAAGAATTCTACCATTGGAATGATCTGCTATGTGGTGACCACACCCCACAACAGTATTATTAACTTATTGCCAGACATTTATTCTATATGTATGTTTACATGTTGTTTGTGTGTTAGTTTCAATAGTTGTAGCAGCAGCTGTATTTTATGTCTCATTTTTATGTTGCCTAGGTTACTTGTTACAATTTGTGTGAATGTTTGTTCTCTCATTTGATTGGTTAGTTTAATTGTTCATTATCCTCTTTTTGATTGGTCAGTTTTACATTTTATTTTATTTTCTTGTGATCCCATTGGCAGTCTATAAAAGGGCTGACCAGGGACAATCAGGGGCTCAGACTCTCTGATTGAGACACTCTCTCTCTCCATTATCTTTATTGGGATTTATCAAAATTAAGTTAAAACTTGAATGTATTTAGTAACTTAAATATTTCTCGTGTTCAATCATTATTCACTTACTTTACCACATCATTGATAAACTTAAAAGCGTGGTATAACATTGCAACAGCTTAAGCACTCTCGACATTAACAGCAATTACTTGAAATTCCTTGTTGTTGACAGCTTCCAGGTACATTAGATAAAACTAGTGGACCATAACTAGTCCTGTATCCCGATACTGATATTCCATTAACTATTGATATAGCAGACACTTCTATAATGTATTGTCTGTCAGTCACTAATGAAATTACAACTGAAGAAATGGAAGAGGGAACAGTTACCATCATTTCTTCATTGCTTTGTGTTTCTCTATAGTAAACTACAATATTAGACACTCCTACAAGTTCAGCAATGGTCCAAGACACTTGAATAGAAGTTGAGCTGAGAATCCTTACTGTGACACTTTGCACTTTTGCTATATTTAATAATACAAAAAATTTTGAACATGTATAGTTCTGCTTGCATCATTGAAATTATTATACCAATAGTTTTAAAAATATTTTCCCACTGCATAGTGGCCAAGCTTGTAATCGAATTTACTTGCACAAAATTCACAGCTTTTTATTTAATCTTTTATTAAGTATAACTATGTTTATTACCTACATTAATAACTATTTGCTGATGAATTAAAGTCAACCCATTATAATAATTTCTATGAAAGTCTTCATGACTAACCTGGTCTACTAAGAGTGGTAATATTATCTGTAATAACTGCTGCTGGACCCTCTCCACCTCCAGTAGTGGCAGAGACTGTAACGTTAGACACCAATGTGTTAGGAGTGAGGTTAATGATAGTGAAGTTGGTGGTTGGTTATACATATAGTATCACGGGTGGATAAATGAAATTCTAATATATGTTGGAGGTATAATAATAATATGTTGTGTATGGATGGATGGCATGTGGTACCTCAACAGTAAGTGAATGTGTTGGTTTTTCTCCAAAAAATTTGATTTTTATGCTTTCCCTCATTTTTTCTTATACTATGCAGCTATAAGCAAGTCTTAATTTAAGAGCTACTAGTAGTTGATTATTTATAACAGAAGCTATATTTAGTATGGTAAGTAATTCTATATATATATATTTTTTTTTATGCTCGCTCTCAGTTTCTACACATACTATGGCTGTAAGTAAGTCTTACTTTTAAAATTAGCTAATTACTTAAAATGGTTCTTGGAAAGCAAAATGGAAGCAAAATGGGTGACTAGAGAAGCAAAGTAGGTCATTCAATTGAGCAAAACAAAGAACTGCAAAATAGGAAATAAAAAGCAGGTGTCTAGGACTCATTCAGACTTTACTAACATACTTACAGATGTAATACAGTGTGCAATTGTCCATTTCATTTATAACATGGTGAAGACGTATTTTCATGTTGTTTTACTAAATAATATATTTCACATAAAAAAACCTACTATCTTCAGAAGTTCTGATATCACTACTAGTGTTAGATAAAAGTCCAGTACCCACACTGTTGACTCCAGCTACAGTGAAGGTGTATTGAGTGAAGGGCTTGAGGCCAGTAATTAGATGAGTGGTAGCATTAGACTGTGTATTGATTGTTATGTTTCTATTAGTTCCTTCTCCATATTGAATTATGTAACTAGTGATGACTCCATTTCTTTCGGAAACATCTATCTCTGTCCATGTGTAAGTAATACTAGTAGACATTATTAAACTAGCAGTAGGTACTCCAGGACTACCTGTAGGAGCTGTGATATCAAAAAAAAAAAGGTGGATAATTAACTAAGACATGCTTAAATCCGTGCTACCAGAAATTCAAGTAGAAGTTAACTTGAATTTATAAGAAAATATATCATAAAATTAGAAAGGATAAATAATAAAGTATAATTAAAAAAGATTGTTGTACTAAAAGATTGGGTCAAAAAGAATGTATAAGATATATTATGTAATTTTCATTGTTTATATCAGTTTTATACAACATCAATTTTAACAGCAATTCAAGTAATAGAATCAATAATGAGTATCAATAGCAGGAATCACTTTGCATAGATCTTTTGCTATTTGATGTCAATTTAATACCAGCTAGTGAGAGCTACAGTAATGTGTAACTCTATTTTAAGTTTTCAAACTAAAATCTATTTCCTTCACAAAAATGAAATAAACACATCTAAAAACATATCTAAGGGCAAGATAATACTTACCATCTTCAGCTGTTCTTATCATTTCACTTGAATTGGAGAAAGGTCCAGTACCCACACTGTTGACTCCAACTACAGTGAATGTGTACTGAGTGAAGGGCTTGAGGCCAGTAATTAGATGAGTGGTAGTACTAGATGGAGTAGTGATTGTTATGTCTCTATTAGTTCCTTCTCCATACTGAATTATGTAACTAGTGATGACTCCATTTCTGTCTAAACAATCTATCTCTCTCCATTACCTGGAACACACAGGGGTTGGAAAAGAATAGGAAGAGTGTCCTGAGGTGGTGGACTAAGTTTTTTTGTTGATCTTGGCGATTTATACTACTATATATCGGAGAGGAGTAGCTATCGTTGCTTAAGTTTTTTTTTTTTGTAAGAACAGATTATGTATTTAACATGAGCAATGAAGCTAATTACTTTATGAAAATTTCTTTCATGATAAGGTTTATGAAGTTGAGTAACTAACATTAAATGAAGACTCAATCATTTTATTATTTTTATTTTATTTTTATAATTTGTTTGCAAAGCAAAACAGGAAATACCAGGCTAATATAAAGGATTTCCAGAAGCAGAAGGATAAAAGGAAGTGACTAAAAAGTGTATGATAAAAAGACAATACAATGCAACATTATCTGAAAATCAGTTTTTTTAGAGAACTCTTGAACGCAGACTCTGAGGGAAGGGATACTATGTGATCAGGGACTCTGTTCCACTCATCAATAACTGCATATTTGAAAGAGTGTTTGTGGTGAAGAGTTCTGATGTAAGGACGATAAATGGGAAGAGAATTAAAATGAGAAGAGCAGGGGTGGGGTGAATCCGGAAAAATGAAGGAGAAATGATAGATGATCCTCATCTAGATGACACAGGTATAAGATTGATAATTCTGTATCTACAATTATGTACTTAACAGCAAGTTAACCTTGGATTCTGTCACAATTTATTGAAGACAAAAGCTTGAAATATTACTTCCATAGCCATAGCAATCTCCACATGATTCTAGGTCAAATTACTCAGAGCATTATTCATTTCTTAATATTTTATTGATTGGCTAATGGATCAAAGTCCAAATCCAATAAGTCCAACGAATTATAGAAGATGTGGAAAGCAAAGGAGAATTGTATGAAACACTCATGATCAGAGTCACTTTGGAGTGGCTACACAAAACAGATGGCATTGTGCCAAGAAATACTACAGGCCTGCAATTTTTTTTAGAAATTAGATAATGTGAAATAATGTGAAAATATATGCGTACGAAGCCGTATATTTAATTCAATTGTGATAGGGAAACTTGGTGCCTTCAGCGAATTCCTACAATAATTTCTGCATCACATACCTACTGATAGGAGTCACTTTCTGTATTATTTAAAATAATAATTAACATTATTACATTAAAAGTATGGTCTATTATTTAAGTAAATAGAAACAGACTGTAATGATCTACATGTAATAGTTAGAGCATAAGTGCTTAGGTACTGGTGGATTTAGTGCACTGAAGCCCAAGGGCCGAGGGCTTTTTGCACTAAATTCACCAGTACCTAAGCTCTAACTATTTTAGATCCCGTTTACCCATGCCAAGTTTCCACTAGCAACTTTGTTTATCAGCATTTTCGCAGGAATGGCCATGTCCCACTGAATTTCTGGCTCAAAATTAAAATTCAATTAAAATTCAATTGAAGCACACTGGCAAGTTTACTGGCAAGTTTACTTAGCATTGTAGCTGCCAGCTGTTATCTCCAGATCTAACTCTACCAAGGGCTGCTCTGGCAGCTAGCTACGGTAAATTCCTGGGAGAGTCAGCAGGAGAGTTATCAACTAGGGCTGGTCCCATATAGGTTGGATATGAGAGGGTAGTAGACCCTCACATATCATATCCTGGCCTCACATAACGGTCCCTTTATCCAGCCTATTCTATTAAACTAAAACTCAAAAATAGCAATACCCCAAGGGTGGTTAGTATGCACAGTTCACATACCTAAAGGCAAAAAATAGTGCACACTTACCAAGTTAGTACACTAGTAACAATATAGCAACGGGATCTAAGAAAATATAGGAAGTATTGAATTATTCCTTCTTTTAGAAACAATCAAACTTGGTATTTTTAAGATTAAAAAATGTACAACGTGTAGATGTAGATATAGCTAATAGTTCATTCTTGTCTTCTGATGGAGGGGTAAGAAAGGTAGGCTGGGGTGGGGGAAGGTGGGTGAGGACAGTTTACAATTACAAATTAAACAAAGGTATATAAGTTTTTTGCCTCAAGTAGATTCTGCTTCTTTAATTCCATGTTTTTCATTTCATGAGTGTCATATCTTTCAACTACTCAACTATAACAATAAACCCTCTCATAGCAAACTCAATGATAATTGGAACTACCATTCTTGTACCATTTGAAAGTGTACACTTTAAAGATGCCTACTTTTGAAGCAGAAGTGACATTTGCGTTAAGGATGGCATTTAACTTTGGTTGAATTAAGCTATTGGTTTCTTGAAGTATGCAGCCATTTTTAGTTCATGCAAGAAACCAATGATGGAATACATGATAATGATCGAGAGAGAGGAGAGGTAGTATTGATAGTCACCATAGATTCTGTAGAATTTTTAAGAATCTTTCTAAAATGATCTAAATCAGGAACTGTTAAAGTTGAACAGCTAGTTTGTTTGCATGGGATAAAAAATGATCACAAATTGCAATTCTATAGAGAAAAAAAACTATAAGTATTCTCTTTACCTCTTATGTTATTTACAATAGACACAACAACTTAAAATAAGTTTCAACAAGGTGTGATTATCCACAAAAATAGTTTTTTTTCTTTTGTAGGCAAGTTGGTTCATTGAACTCATATATACTAATGAATGTCGTTAGGCTACCTATTGACAGTGATAGCCTTCCAACATGTGAAAAAAATGGGGAGGAAGTGACGCAGGATGGGGTCATTGAATCTTTATTTGAACAAGAAATTTTGCAATGAGGTTTAAATCAATAAAACTAAAGCACAAGAAAAAAATTACCTATGATTGAAACATGAATTAGATAAGAATTAACATTGGGACAGAGGAACTTTTTAGGTATGTGGGCAATGAGAGTGTGACTTTAGTGTGTTGGGCACTAGTAGCATAGGCAGCACTGCAGGTAGTTGTAATTTACAAATACCCACCATTGATGTCTTGATTCAATATTATCACTGTAACTGACATGAATAGAGGTGCTTTACTGGAATGACAGGATCAACGGCGATTAGTAGTGAGTTGAATTCAATATAACTAAAGCACAGAAAAACTAAAAAATATACCCATTATCAAAGCATGAATTCGATGTGAAGATACTGCTCAGAAGAACGAAAAGGGTGGCAAGGTTTAGCCTGTAAGGCTAGGACCATACATTATCAGCAGATGTGTGGTTAGGGCTTATATAAGTTTTCAAGAAATGACAAGATCATCAAAACAAAAGCTAATATTGCATGTCTGAAATTTTATATAAAACAGAAGCTTGAAATATGCAATTGAATTTGAAACCAGAAATAAAATTTAAGAAAGTAGGTAATGTCTGATGAAGAGTAGAATAAAATACTCATGTGCTACTAAATGAAATAAGTATATATATGCAATGAAAGAAAAAAAACATGTATATAACTGTCACATGTTGTTCTTACATTCTATTTCATTCATTTTTCCTTTGAAGTATTACTTGGTCTTTACACATGGCACTATGAAAAAAATATAATTTGTATCGAAACTGTTTTACCACCCTCATCTCATTAAAGAAATTTGAATGTGCCAGCAATGCTTAGAAGTTTCAAAATTAAGTGAGGAAATTTCAGGCACTGTTCTAAAAATTAAAATGGTAAAAGAAATTTAGACTATATTTTTAATACTCCCATTTTTAGTGTATATTCATTGGGCATGTTAACCCTCAGTGTGCATAAGTGCAAGCAAATTTGTCAGCCTCTACACATATTGTTACTTGACACAAAGTACATATGTTTGCCCTAATTTTGAATACTTTCAAGGCTATAGCTGCATTTATCCTTATTACGTGGTTGTTCACATTACTCCGTATCTAGTTAGTTGCTCTAAGCAATGTATTTTTATTTCTTCACCCATGCTATATAATAACTATAATAAATAAGAACATGCTCCAATCAGTTAGTAGCTGTAATTTACTTATATCAACCATTGATGTCTTAATTCAATAGTGAAGTATCACTGTTGGCTAAGTTTTCGGAAGAGAAATTGTGTACTTAGCATGTGATAGATGCTTCACGATAGAGGACACAGTAGGCAAGGTAGAGTGGACTGGGAAGTGCATGCATACACAATACTCGTATACATACATAATCTAGTTGCAGGAATAAGAGTGCTCTAGTTATGATGACTGCATTAAAAGTCAATACACAAATATTTAAGTTATTAAAGCTCGGTATGTTACATATGCAACTTTTGAAAACAGCCCATTAGGTGTCTCTGCACTACCAAGTTTGTTTGGCTCTACATATACTAAACAGTAAGCGTGCCCTCCAGAAATCTTGCTGTTTACTTGTGTTATTATATCACCATGGAGAGTTCAATCTCAGTTGATCCCTGAAGAGCACTTCGGCAAGAAGTCGAACTGTCGGGTTAAGTTATAATTAAAATATTGGCTGTTAAAAAGAGAAAAGTTCCTATTATTATAATTATTTCAGCCGAGAATGACTGAATCATTATCTTATGATAGATTGGAGTACTGGAAAAAGATGCTGAGGGTGCCAAAATTGATCAAGGGATACTAGAAAGACGTGAATGGCTGCCAGATAAGCATATTACTGCTAAGACAGCTAATAAAGGAAAGGTTTCTAAAGAAACAGGATCTACAAGACACCCTTTTCCTACAAACATTGTAATAATTCATGTCATTGGATATGATTGGTTCTGTGTGTCCAACAAGTTTTGGCCTCCAGTACATGACTGCTCAGTGCTCACCTGGCACTAGGGCACTTAGGTGGTGTCATGTGATCGTTGTCAGCGTCAAAACAAGCTGAAGAAGTCAGTAGGTACACTCCACCCTATTCCAGTCAAACCCAAGTTATTCTACCAAATGGGAATGGATTAATCACTTCCTGAAACCACAAGGGGTAGTAAATATATAGTTACAGTAACAGACAATTTTTCGAAGTGGGCAGAAACAGCCCCTTTTCCATCGAAGCATGCATTTGGAATCTCCAAATTCATTTATTCAGTAATTTTTTTTTTGCTATTCTTTAAATATGTTAATTAGCTACAGTTGTTTTTTTCTTCATAGGTAACGTGTCGATTTGGTTGCCCTCATATTTTTATTACTGACCAGGGAAGGGAATTTATTAATAGATTGTCCCGTGAACTCTACTCCATCACCAAAACTCACCACCGAATTACAAGTGCTTACCACCCTCAGGTAAATCTAAATGCCATAAGTTGTAATTTAACAGCTGCATTTGTCATAATAAACACAGATTTCAAAATAATTTGCATTAGTCCAAAACATTACCAAACGAAAAAGTTGAGTATACTTTAATTTCAGATACATTTTAACAATCATTTTAGTTTCCATATTAAAAATCAATTTTCTTTTTATAGACCAACGGGCTAACTGAGCTCTTAAACTAATCTCTTTGTCAGTGTTTGGCAAAGCTAAGTAATGAAGAGCAAAGTGATTGGGATGACAAAATTGATTGCGTAATCATGGGGTATCGGGAATTGTTTCAAGGTTCAACAAAACATTCACCTTACTACATGCTTTTCCAGCAAGATATGGGGCTACCTATTGACAGTGATAGCCTCCAAGCATGTAAGGAAGGAAATGGTGATGAAGAGAAGCTGGATGAGGTCATGGAATCCTTACTTGAATCAAGAAAGAAAGTATTCAATGAAGTTGAGATCAATATAACTAAAGCACAGGAAAAAAAAAAAAATACCTATGATCGAAAACATGAAGTGGCTACTATAAACGTAGGGACAGAGGCACTTCTGGAGAATACTGCTCAGAAGCAGAGAAAAGGTGGCACGCTTGAGCCTACATGGCTAGGACCATACATTGTCAATAGATGTATGTGTAAGGGGTTGTATGAGTTGTCAAGGAATGTTCAAGTGACACATTGAATAGTTCCAGTATTGTGTTGAATGACTCACCAGTATCCAATGATGAATGGATTATTGGAACAAACGGCTGGGATTCTTAACGGCTGATCAAGATATGTTAAAAAGAGGAGAATGGCTGACAGATAAGCATATTAATGCTGCAAGTGTGCTGATAAAGGAAGAGTTTCCCAAACAACTTGGTCTACAGGACACCCTTCTTCTACAACGTTTTGACCAATATGAATCAGAATATTGTCAGTTTGTTCAAATAGTTCATGTCAATGGCAACCATTGGCTGTGTGTCAAACAAGTTCTGTCCTGCAGGAACTGTAGACATATACGACTGCTTACCTGGCACTGGATTTTCACCATCTCTTAAAGGTGCTCACATATAGCAATGCCTGGGCGCCTTTAGTAGCGCACTCCAGCTGAATAGTAGCGCGTTATCTACCACAAAGTCACGCCCCGCTCTGTAGCTCTGTAACAAATTAGTGCCCGTGAAATGCAGCTGTGCCTCACTTACCACTATGCGGCGTACTGATAGGGCGGGGCAGAGTCAACTTACAATAAAAAATTCTCACGCTCTAAAGTAATGGATCCAGAAAAAACTTGAAAAATATACATTAGATCTTGCTAAGCAATGCTTGTTGTATCCTTATATGCTATAAGATCATTATTTTACATTTTAGTTTTAAAATAGTAATATCCTTAACTTGTCAGTTTGCCTCATTCACCTCACCCCAACACTTATATATAATATATTTAGCATCATTAACTTCCATGTAATCTGTTGTATGACTCTGAAATCACTATGTGTGCTTTCTTATGATATTTTAAGCTTTCGCTCATGCTATTCCTAGGATTGTTTTTCTCTTCGTGTGGACATATGAAATGAAAGTAGTCATAAAAGTAGCAAATTACATGAGGTCATACATTAAAGTTCTCCCTAGCTACTGTTGAGCTATTGGTTCCCATATTTCCCGTAAATATAGGTACGGGGGTACCTATATTTCTGGAAGTACGGGTATGAGGGCACCCATTTTTTCGTAAATATAGGTACCCGGGACACCCATATTTGGGGATACCCAAATTTACTTGACACCGGTCGCCATATTCCACTAAACGGAATCCTATGGTTTAGTGAACTTTTCTTGTATAACCAATTCTTTACCCCTTTGAATTAGGTTGCATCTGAAATACCTGATTTTTAGTGGATGCAGCTATGTCATAAAAACTAATTAGTTAATTTTCTATTTAAATTAGCGGCGGCAGTAAATTATCTTGGCTAATAGTTGTTTGTCCTAGTTATAGCCCATATGCAACAGTATTGTTCTTACTTGAAAATACATTGTCCTATAGTGAAGTCACCCAAGTAAGTCTTCTTGTGTTGTGATATCCAGTTAACAAGTGTGATTAATAAAATATTTATGACTAGTGGTTTGAACTTTAATAATCAATAAAATTGTTCAGAACACAACAGTATAGGCTACAATTCACATTTAAGTTATATTTAATCATTGAGTTTAAGTTAATGTTTTAGCTATTATTAGGAAGGCTTCATGCCTTTATTAAGGTATGATGTAGTATTAGGAATGCTTCATTCATTGTGAAATATTTGGAACAGATTTTTCACTTTAGTTTTAGTCTAATTTACCTTGTAAGAAATATTTCAAATATGTGCAGAAATATCATTCGTTTTATCGTTTTTTATTTACTGCAATCAGATCGATTTATCTGTACTCTCAGTTAAAATTGGCCAAGTATGTAGCCATTGACATTATAGCTAGAATACCAAATCACTTTTTTTTAAATATTTCCTGAGCATGGTAGTCTGTAGTACAATCTAAGTGACCAATAGCTCCTGCCAAAAAGAAAATGCCCAGTTACTGAAAACAACTTAGTGGCGAGCGGGCAAACCGAGTGAGACACTATACAGTGGTGTCAAACTGAGAATCGGGGATGTTTGTTTGTATAGATGTGTGGATCTAGTATGCCATTGTGTACTTTGCCCCCCCACATTTTTGTGTTCTCTTGGTGGTCAACCCGGTCACCATATTCCACTAAACGGAATCCTATGGTTTAGTGACCTTTCCTTGTATAATCAATTCTTTACCCCTTTGAATTAGGTTGCATCTGAAATACCTGATTTTTTTTGTGGATACAGTTATGTCATAAAAACTAACTAGTTAATTTTCTATTTAAATTAGTGGCGGCAGTAAATTATCTTGGCTAATAGTTGTTTGTCATAGTTATAGCCCATATGCAGCAGTATCGTTCTTACTTGAAATACATTGTTCTATAGTGATGTGGGGGTCGTTACTTCCCACACTAGCTAGTTCTAAGATGGAAACTCGAAGGACCAGGATGTCCACTTGATCTGGCGCAAGGCTAATATCAATCGCAACCGCTTTCTCGAACTGTTTCTAACAATTTCTTGGTGGGAGTAGCTTGCAGAGTATAAGTTGAAATTTCATGATTGCATTTATTCATTCAGTGTGTTTTCTTTTTCTATTGCTTTTCTTTGTAGTGGAATGGAGTGGGTGGAGCTGCTTTCGATGTCTCTGACTTAAACTAGCTGTGAATGATGGCTCTAGAAGTGTCAACATTTGATCATGGAGTTACCTGACACTGCTGTAATGATGGCGTGGTGAGTGTTCTCTAGAGTGTGTTTGTAATATAAGGAAGTATTGGTTCCAATAGGTCTACATTGCTAGAATGTATTATCCAGGAAATCCCATCATTATTTCACTACTGCACACTAACCACTGTCACTACGATAAATTTATCTCTAGCCAACTCTCCAACACTCAGAGCAATTAGTGGCTCTGGCTAGCTTGTTGTGGTCACCTAGGACACAAGTGTTTATATGACAATAAATATACATGCAAATGCGTACGTCAAGTTATGTAATCAGATGTCAGTGTATATGAGACCAGTACTATCGCAAGATGTTGACAATCTTAGTGAGTAGTCAGTCATTCTAGGCTGAAATAATTATTGGCTGTTAGAACGAGAAATATTTGCTGTTATCTTAGTGGTTTTATCCACACTAATTAAGCCACAATTAACTACGTGATGAATGAGCAAGTTAACGGAGATGTAGCCCACCATCACATCACCCTAGCCCAGGTAAAGGTCGGCAGAGGACCTGCAAATACTGCGACCATGCGGCTAAGTGGTCACATGTGGTGTGTCAGACGTGGAGCAATGGCACCCAGGCACAAGTACATTAATCCTAATACTCCATGCTTGTAGCCTAAGCCTAGCAGCTACCTATTACTGCCTTGCCAGAATGGCTGATTCACCCGACACTATTAGCTCTCTAAGGATGACTGCTCATCAGTGGTGGTATTATTTAAATAGTATGGGGCTGGAGACATACTGTCTGTACTCTAAATAATTAGGTTGGATATATAGGATCTACACCATCAATCAGTGGTGAATGGCCGTCATTGCTACTTACAGATGTAATCAGCCGAAAACAGGAGTTCTATGGCTCGATAATACATAGGCATGCTGCCGGTTCATTTGCCTTGCTTAACTAGTGCAGTTAGGTTAAGAGTTGAACTCTAGTTCTGATGCTGTTACTCTACCCACAGTCGCTATCTTTAAATCATGAGAGCACGCTGCCAACCCTCGTTATGGTCAGGCATAGCACTGTCATGCTCGCTGCCTGTCTAGTCTTACACTATCAGGCTTACTGCATGTCTACTCTCACTCGCAGGCTTGCTATCTATCTATTCTCTCACTCTCACTTAGGCTCGCTGCCTGTCTATTCTCTTGCGCTCACTCAGGCTCGCTGCCAGTCTATTCTCTCACTATCAGGCTTGCTGCCTGTCTATTCTCACAGACACTATCAGGCTTACTGCTTATCTATTCTCTTGTGCTCACTCAGGCTTGCTGCCTATCTATTGCTGCCTATCTATTCTCACTCTCACTCAGGCTCGCTGCCTGTCTATTCTCACTCCATCAGGCTCACTGCCTATGAATCTATTCTCACTCTCACTCAGGCTCGCTGCCTGTCTATTCTCACTCCATCAGGCTCGCTGCCTGTCTATTCTCATTCTCACTCAGTCTCGCTGCCTATCTATTCTCACTCCATCAGGCTCACTGCCTATCTATTCTCACTCTCACTCAGGCTCGGTGCCTGTATATTCTCACACTATCAGGCTCACTCTCTATCTATTCTCACACTCATGTTACTGTCTATCTGTTTTCACACCCAATGCTGTTAAGGCATTCTTGCTCTTTAGCTCACCAATGTATTCGTGCGCACTCTCGGGCTCACTGCCTATCAATTCTCATACTAGCCACCTACATATCTTGTCCCACACCCAGATATCTAGTTCCAACTATCAGGTTTGCCACCTATCTCGCACTCGTGCGCTGCCTTGCCACAGCCAGACTCACCACCAATGTATTGTCATGCTTGAGTAGTATTTGTTCTTGTTCTTACCCATCCTCACACTCAGACTTGCTGCCTATCTAGTTGCACATTGTCATACTCTATCTGTGCACTCTCAGACTCGCTGCCATCCAATCTTGCACTATCAGAATTGCCTACCTAATCTTGCACTGAGGCCCAGGGCCTATCTATTTTTGCATGCACTATCAGGCTTGCTGCCTATGTTTTCTCAAGCTTTCTCCCTAGGTATTCTCAGACTCACTTTCTATGTATTCTCAGGTTCGCTGCGTATGTATTCTTAGGCTTGCTGCCTATGTATTCTCAGGCTCACTGCCTATGTATTCTCAGGCTTGCTGTCTATCTAGTCTCAGGCTCACTGCCTATGTATTCTTAGGCTCACTGCCTATGTATTCTCAGGCTCACTGCCTATGTATTCTCAGGCTTGCTGCCTATGTATTCTCAGGCTTGCTGTCTATCTAGTCTCAGGCTCACTGCCTATGTATTCTTAGGCTCACTGCCTAGGTATTCTCAGGCTTGCTGCCTATGTATTCTCAGGCTTGCTGCCTATGTATTCTCAGGCTCACTGTCTAGGTATTCTTAGGCTCACTGCCTAGGTATTCTTAGGCTCACTGCCTAGGTATTCTCAGGCTTGCTGCATATGTATTCTCAGACTTGCTGCCTATGTATTCTCAGGCTTGCTGCCTATGTATTCTCAGGCTCACTGCCTAGGTATTCTTAGGCTCACTGCCTAGGTATTCTCAGGCTTGCTGCCTATGTATTCTTAGGCTCACTGCCTATCTAGTCACAGGCTCACTGCCTATGTATTCTCAGGCTCACTGCCTATGTATTCTTAGGCTCACTACCTATCTAGTCACTGGCTCACTGCCTATGTATTCTCAGGCTCACTGCCTATGTATTCTTTGGCTCACTGCCTAGGTATTCTCAGGCTTGCTGCCTATGTATTCTCAGGCTTGCTGCCTATGTATTCTCAGGCTCACTGCCTAGGTATTCTTAGGCTCACTGCCTAGGTATTCTTAGGCTCACTGCCTAGGTATTCTCAGGCTTGCTGCCTATGTATTCTCAGATATAGATCTACATTTAGCTTTGACTCTACTCAGCTGGGTCAGTTACTATTATATTCAAGTAAAAATATCAAAGCTGCAATAAATATATTTATTGCACCTTTTATATTTTTAATTGAATATTTCCGCATCACGCGAGCGTTCTGTATTCTCCCATATTGTACGGTTTATATTGTACGGTACACTACGCATGCGCGTAGCGAGTAAAATCA
>WLWI01002055.1_pt1 | contig 17407 bp, 16 predicted proteins | sample 6701501 | NCBI WGS metagenome assembly WLWI01 (sample SAMN12718690, study PRJNA515312) | sponge metagenome | isolation source: marine sponge | host: Mycale hentscheli | place: New Zealand: South Island, Marlborough, Capsize Point | collected 2014-11-01
TACACGGATAACATTGGCTGAAGCCAATAACTTTAATGCTTCGAACTCACGCTTGAACATGTCAGGAAAGTTTACTGCAGCAGCGTGTGTTTTAATGAAAAACTGTCTGCCATCTTTAAGTGAAATGACACGACTGTTGTTTATTGAACCACCATGAGCAATCTGCGAATTGGAGATATCGGCGGTTTCACCAGTAGTTCTGGTGATGGCAGACTCAATTCGAGCCTGTAAGGACATCTTTACTTCAGGTCCAGTAGTTTTAAGCCGTGTTCTAACATCGCAGGACATGCAGATTCGATCATATCTAATACTTCTTCAAAACCTGCGTCTCCACCATAATAAGGATCTGGTACTGAAGGTCCTGTTACAAGATCATCGTTATCATTCAGAAAACTACCGAGCATACGAATGTGCGGCAAACGACTTCCAGCAAGATAATCAAGGTTTTGCAGGTTATCAGTGTCCATCGCAACGATTAAATCAAAATTTTCGATGTCCTCTTTCGTGACCTGCCTGGCGATGGAGTCGAGCGAAAAACCACGTCTGAGGGCAAAGTCCTGCATGCGTGCGTCAGCAGGGCCACCCGTGTGATAATCTATAGTACCTGCGGAATCAATATGAAAACTGTTTTCATATCCTGCCTCTTTTACGAAGTGCTTAAAGACGCCTTCGCCGCTTGGAGATCTACAGATATTACCCATACAGACGAAAAGAACCGAAACTTTTTTTACGGGTTTAGTCATTACTTATTTTCGTTAAAAAATAACATATCATCTCTGCTGTCTGTTATTCTACTCTTAGCCGATAAGCCAGTTCATGACACGGTTTACCTTTTACTTCAGAACCTGCCTTTTCCAGCAATTCAACATTACACCAGTTGCTGTACAAAGATATCACTTCTTCCTTCGTTACTGCAAAAGGCGGCGGCTTCACGATATCTTCTGCATATTCCAACGACACCAACAATATTTCAACCTCGGGGTTAAGTATATATTGTAATTTCTTAACATATCGCTGGCGCATTTCCGGGGGTAAGGCAATTAGTGCTGCCCGATCGAAAACTGCCGAAATATTTCCTAGTATCTCCCTCGTGGCAGAAAAGAAATCACCACAAAGTATCTCTATATGTGCGGATTGGAATCGTTTGAACTCACCTGCATCATTTATACTGACATAGAGTTCATTTTCATCAAAAAAAGACTGGGCAGCGACTTCACTTAATTCTAAACCTACGACCTCGTGTCCCATTTGTTGCAGGCAAATCATATCACTTGATTTTCCACACAGAGGGACAAATACTCTAGCAGCTTTGCCCAACGATAGACTCGGAAGATGTTTTTCCAATAGTGGGTGGGGTGAATCTTGATGAAAGCCTATTTCATTGGCGTTCCATTTTTCCTGCCAGAATTGTTGTTCCATTAACTTATCTAATTTAGGTGGATTACAGACACTGAATAATAACATCATTTACAGAAACTCTGACCAGAACAGCTGTTCTATACAAAGCTAATGTTTCACCGGCCAGGTCCTCGCCATGTAGATAAAAGGTGTATCTATTATGGCAATAATAAATTTGAATATGTATTTCGCACCCGCCAATTGCAGGGCTGTGCCTAAATCAACAATACCCCACCAGACAATCAGACCATAAATCAGGGTATCCACTATCTGCGATAACAACGTTGAACCGGTGTTGCGTAGCCAAAGATGCTTACCATCGGTAACTTCCTTGATTCGATGAAAAATCCAGACATCAAAGCTCTGACTAATCAAATAGGCGAGTAATGAACCGAAAACAAAACGTGGCGTATAATCAAATAAGACCACTGTGGCATTGTGCACATTCAAGGCGTATTCAGCTGTTTTAGGATCGCTCGATGGCGTATAAAATAAACTTATTTGAGTAAGTACCACTAACATCACACTTACCACAAAGCCCAATAATACCGCTCGTTGAGCTTCTTCTTTTCCATATTTTTCACTTAGCAGATCAGTCGCGAAAAATATACTGGAATACAGGATCACGCCCATACTAGTCTGTAAACCGAAAATCATGGTTAACTTCGGCCCCTGGATATTTGCCAGCAGCAAACTAAAAACAATACAGCCGTAAAGACCATAGCGACCAAAAATACGATATAGCAATACTGCAAACCCCAGGTCGAGCATTATAGTCAGAAACCACAATAGCTCCTGGTTCACTTGAAAAAATGAGCTGATATCCATTTAAATTATATCCATGACCTCGCCAGTAGTTCGTAAGAACGGCAACGTGCTTCGAAATCATAGGTGATAGTGATAATCATTAGTTCATCTGCTGAGAATTTATTCGCTAGAGCTAATAATTCATCCTTCACTGTCTCGACACTGCCTTTGATCACATGCCTGGGATTTGCCGCCAGTATACTTTTCTCGTGATCACTGTATTGATAGTTTTCTGCTTCTTCAACGCTGGGAATACTACCCGGTTCTTTTTTTGTGAGTAAGCCCAGATACCAGAGTTCTCGACTTTTATATAAGCGCTCAGCTTCATCATCGGTTTCTGCACATAGAACGAATGGGCACAAACAAATAAAAGGTTTCTCAGCAACTTCGCTTGTTTGGAAATTATCACGATAGGTCTGAAAAATTTCGGGGCGAATGCCGGAATTGATAAAATAAGCGAAACAATATGGCAGACCCATTTGAGCGGCGAGTTGTGCACTATCTGTGCTTGAACCCAACATCCACAATGCTGGCGGAATACTCACAAGCGGGTAGGCACGCGCTTTTTCCATACCAGGCGTGATCGGCTCAACATCGCGTAGCAAAGCATCCAGATCTGCCACCATTTGCGGAAAATATTCTGAGCCTATTTGTGATCCATATGCAAGTACCGAATTTATATAGGGGCTACTCCCCGGAGCTCGACCCACTCCGAGATCGAGTCTCTCAGGATACATAGTGGCCAACAATTTAAAGTTTTCTGCCACTTTATATGGACTGTAATGCGGTAACATAATACCACCCGATCCTATACGTATGCTGTTTGTCTCGGCACCTAATCGAGCCAACAGTACCTCTGGCGAGCAACCAGCGAGACCATCAGTTGCATGATGCTCAGCTAACCAGTATCTACTATACCCCCACTGCTCACAGCGTCTTGCCAGTTCCAGAGTTTCAGAAATAGCATCGGCTGCAGTGCCGCCACGCCGTATGGGTGATTGATCGAGGACTGAAAGAGGGATCGTTGTCATGAAATAATTATTGAATGTATGGCTCTGGGGTATAATAAACGCTGTAATCATTCTCTACACGGAAAATATAATATGAAACTCTACTCACACCCTGGCTCTTGCTCATCTGCTGCGCATATCGCCCTCATAGAAGCAGGAAATGATTTTGAACTATGCAAGGTGAATTTATTTGGTGATCGTATTTTGTCAGATGGCAGAAATTATAATGACATTAATCCCAAAGGCTCCGTTCCATTGCTGGAACTTGACGATGGCGAATTACTAACAGAAATATCCGCCATTTTGCAATATATTGCCGATCAACACCCCCAGGCTGGATTGGCACCTGCTAATGGCAGTTTGGAGAGAGTCAGGTTACAGGAGTGGCTATCATACTTAAACTCAGAATTACATATGACTCTAGGTTTGTTTTTTAGCCCTGTGCTGGAAGGTGCTATGAGAGAAATGGCCACAGAAGGATTGGCTAAACGTCTCTCCTATATCGACAACTATTTATCCAGTAACAATTATCTGGTTGCGGATCAATTTTCAGTTGCGGATGCTTACCTTCATATCATTCTGACCTGGCCCGCCATGGTGGAGATGGATATTTCTGAATACCTCAACATTGCAGCCTATCAAAACCGTATTTCTGAACGAGCTTCAGCTATTGAAGTTAAGGAAGCAATGAACTAAAAAAACGGAGAAAGAAGACAGTGTCCGATACAAATTCCAATAATAATACAAGAGAAATTGATGCCCTGATTGAAATGATCAGAGCGAACCCATTTCCTGAGGATCTGGAAGGTTCGAGAGCGGCTATAGATAGCCTCGGTACCGCGATAGCCGAGGACATTAGTGTAGAAGAGATTGATGCGAATGGTGTTCGCTGCCAGTTGCTTACACCAATTGGAGCTGATGAAAACCGTGTGATTATGTACATACATGGGGGCGGATATGCCTTTGGATCCGTTACAAGTTACGGTGGTATGGCTTCGGAAATTGGGCGAGCCGCAAATTGTCGTGTGCTATTGGTAGAATACCGTCTTGCCCCTGAACATAGCTTTCCCGCACCAATTATAGATTCAAGCAAAGCGTATCAATGGTTGCTGAACAACGATTATGATGCAGGAAAAATATCCTTTGCGGGAGATTCTGCAGGCGGCAGTTTGGTAATGTCCACAATGATTGATTTAGGTAATAATGGAATTTCATTACCAGGCGCAGCGATTTGCATATCACCCTGGATAGACATGGAATTTGGCGGTGACAGTATTAAGGAAAGACAAGAGCTGGATCCAATGCTCAGTCAGGAGGGCCTCTCCGGTTTGGTAGAGATGTACATGGCAGGCCAGGATATTTCTCTACCGCTTGCATCACCGCTGAACGCAGATATTTCAGGTTTCCCACCCCTGCTTATTCAGGTAGGTGAAAGTGAGATACTTTTTAGTGACGCTGAAAATCTGGCGATAAAGGCCGAAACTGCCGGTGTAGATGTTACTTTCGAAAAATGGCCTGAGATGATCCATGTCTGGCATTTATTTTACCCAATGCTGACTGAAGGCAGAACAGCCATTTCCAGAATAGGTGAATTTGTAAAAGAACATACAAATTAAATTTCTTGAATGCTCAAAAAAAAACCCCGCTTATGCGGGGTTTCCTAATTGCTAACCTGAGTTAACTAATCAGCTCAAGCACCAACAACGTTGACTGCGCTAGGGCCTTTAGGACCTTGCTCAACTTCGTAATTGACCTGCTGGCCTTCCGCCAAGGATCTGAAACCTTCAGACTTAATGGAGCTATGATGTACGAATACGTCGTTGCTACCGTCGGAGGGCGTAATAAAACCAAAACCTTTACTGTCGTTGAACCACTTTACTGTACCTGTCGCCATGCTACTTACCTCATTTGAAATTAATTGATCAATGTATTAGCAAGGATGAATATTACTAACTTATTACGGTAGAACATGCTGTATACACTGCCACAACTAATTCCCGAAACTACTTCAAATATTGCTAATAACTCGACCGTATACCATCTCTAGCGAAGAATCTACATTTTTTTAAAAATATCTATGCAAAATGAATGGCTTACCCCACATTGTTCTAATCATAACTTTCGGCAAATGATCTCATTATCAATAAGCTGAATAGTTGATTTCCCATCCAAAAAAGCCTTCAGTTCTTTTCCTATCAGATGCTCACGCCAGCCTTTAAATAAAGTGGATTCTGAATCGTTCCTGACAAACTTCTCAAGCTCTTTTCTGGGAGCAAGTGTTGTCGCATTTAGATTGTTTTCATAAGCCAATAAGCGGACTAAAACTGTTAGCGCATCTACTTTGAGTTCTTCTTGTACATTCAATGCTTTGTGTGACCTGGCTTTCTCCAACGGTAGCGGAGGCTGTTGCTTTGCAACATCGATTAGCTTCAATAGGTCCTGACCATAGCGCCTTACAAGTCGTTCATTGAGCCCCTTAATTCGGCCTAAATCAGACAAACTCCCTGGTTGTAGTTGCGACAAATCAACTAAAGTATCATCCTTAATCAACCAGTTCTTTGGCCGGTTTTCCGCACGTGCTGTACGTTCCCTCCAGGCTGCTAATTGTTGCAAAGTGGACAATTTATTACCTTTGAGTTTTTTCGCAGCACGAATTTTTGACCACACCGTTTCAGGATCAGGTTGATATAGTTGTGGGTTGGCTAGAGCTGAAAAGTCATCTTCCAACCAACTCAGTCGGTCATACTCTTTCAGCTTTTTTATGAGAAAACGATAAACTTCTACAAGGTAAATAACGTCATCTGCCGCATATTGCAATTGCGACTCCTGCAATGGACGCCGTTTCCAGTCGGTTCTTGTATGCGCCTTACTAAGCGAAATTCCGAGCACTTTATTGACAAGATTACCGTAACCTATTTGTTCATCGTAACCGACAAGTGGCGCAGCTATTTGTGTGTCAAATAAAGGTTCAGGTACTTCACCCTGGAGCATAAAAAATATTTCAATATCCTGCCTCGCGGCATGAAATACTTTTGTAATGGACGGATCATAAAGTAAATCCAGTAAAGGCTGAAGATTCTCAACAAGTAAGGGGTCAATAACAACAACTTGATTCTCAGTCGCAATCTGCACCAGACATAATTCGGGATAAAAAGTCTTCTCCCTTTCAAACTCTGTATCAATCGCCAGCCACTCTGAGCCTTTAAACTGATTGCATATGGCTATTAGGGAAGTTTCGTTTTCAACAAGCTTATATTCAGAATCCATAATTTAGGTGCTTTTCAATCTCAACTATTTCTCTACCACAATAGTTGTTTGATGTATTTAATAAGCCAGACAGTTACGACCTTTATTCTTGGCCTTGTACAAAGCCGTGTCCGCAGCCTTTAGCACACTTTCTGGTCTGACATGTTTATCATCTTTTTTAGCCATACCAATACTAATGGTAACTGAAACAGTCTTATCCTTACGGTTTTTAGCGCTACGGCCACGCTGCTGTTTAGCTTTTGTTTTTGATTTTGGACGATGTACATCATCGCGCAGCTTCATTTGATAATCTTGAATATTCAGACGAACCTGTTCAAGATAGGGTTTACAATAATCAAGGTCTCTTCCATTGTAAACAACACAGAACTCCTCTCCACCGTAGCGATAAGCCGTTCCTCCACCCTTTACTGAATCTATTTGTTTGGCCACCATTTTTAAAACTTCGTCACCTATATCATGACCGTGCGTATCATTGAAATTTTTGAAATGATCAACATCCATCATTGCTATAACATAGCTTCGTCCAAGACCTTTCATGCGATCGGTTAAAGCCCTGCGACCCAATATACCAGTTAATTCGTCACGATAGGCCATATCGTATGATGCTCCCAGGATACCAATTAACAAACCGATAGAGCATATGCTAAACATAACACTAGATATGTTCGCCCAATCCAGGTGAGAAAGAACGACAAAAGTAAACAGTGCCATGCTAAAAATTGTTAGCGCAAAATCATCATTTCGTCGAAGCAAGCGATACATTGCGACAATGATTACCAATACGTAACAAGCACTGGCAGAGATAGATAATATATGGCCGGAAAATGGCTTGATTAGTAGCCAATCGTTGACAAATATAAGTACTGGCGCGGAAAAATATCGAAGAAGTAGTGTCGCGACTACAAGTATCAGCAGCACTATTGCTAATGACAGAAAACCATATCGATTAAAAATACCTCGCTCGGGCAAAAATATAAATATAAACAGGGTCACTGGTTGTAACACGCTAATCAGCGAATAAATAAGCAGAGTTTCAGGTTCAGTTAAGGTCGTTTGCAGATATGTCTGAATAATGTAGTAAACGAGAAGGAAGGCGATAGCGCTTGTAAACAAACGCGAACGATTATAGTAAATACACAAAGACAAAAGAAATATGAGCAATACATAGGGAACATACTGGACTAAATAGAAATAGGCCGGTTCCAGAGAAACTGCATAAGGTCTTAGCACGATCGCACAAACCAGCAACACAACAGGGCTAATCAATCTGCGTAAATTTGACCAGGACATACCTTAGGGAAAAGCGAGATAGAATAGAAAAATCAAGGTGAACGTTAGGGTTTCATGCTTATCTTGTAGTTGCCAGGGTAGTTAATACCTGCCGTAGACTCTTTAATCTTGTTTTAATTAAAGTAGCATTCTCAGGACCCATTCGTATCAATACCTTCTGTCCTGCAGATAGATCTTCCAATTGAGGATCGGCGAATTGATAGAATACTTTGGGACGAATGAGTTTTATTGTTCCGCCTGGAGCAGGCGTTTCCAGGATGTGATCAATTACCTCAACCAGACGATCATTAAAGTAGCGCCCGGGATAACCTAGTTCATCGTATGCATCCTGAAACAGGGGATAATATTTTACATATATAGTGAGCAGCTGCTGATTATCGACAATTTCAATAAAATTCAGGAAATGTTTGTATCGAGAATAATTACGTTCATCTAATATATATTCATTGTCTACATCCGTGAGATTGACCATAAAGTTTGCCTTTGGACTCTGTGTGAACACAAAGCGTCGGGGCAATTTTTTTGTTGTCATATTATCGATGCTGACCACTACATGGCGAATGAAATCTCTAAATATGAATAGTTCGAGGAGCTTTTCAACTTGATAAATGAGTGAGAACGCCTGTTGTATATCAGTGTCACTTTCGTCCAGCGTAAGGGCCGGGCTATCAATTGCTATAGCCTGAGCAATCGGTTTAGACGGCACCTCCGTGTCAATCATAGTGTTGGTTTCTGGTACGGGATAGAGAACTGCTTTATTTTCCTCTTTCGGCTGTTGTTGTATTGAATCTGTATTTTCAATATGAGACAGCTCTTTAGAATCAAGTAAGATTAGAGATGCCTGGTACTCCTGCCAGAAATAGTATGATACACCGGTAATCACAATGAATATCAAAATAAAAATTAAGGATCTGTCCATAACGATTTAGCGGCAGTAATTAAAATAAGATGGTTAAATTGATACAGCTATGAAATTTACTTATCGGCCAATGTCTCTTCGCGTGCAGCCTTATACTCTTCATAACTTAGCTCTCTATCTGTGCACTCCTGTACTTTATCAGGCAAATTAGGTTCATTTTCATTACAGGCATAGTGTTTTCCAATATCATATACAAAACGTTTTATATCATGCGCACTACAGGCTGTGCCTGCGAATAATATGCTGAAAATCAGTAATTTCTTTAGGACACCGCCTGGGTGGTTTTGTTCAGAGAGATTCATATGTGAAAATGATATTACCTCTTAAACAGAGATCGAACTTTAAATAGTAACGACTATTTAGAAATGCAAGAATCATGTATTACTTTTCGTATGGCTTACATAAAGTGTAGCTGTACGATGATCTATGCGCAAGATTTTGTCTGTTTTCATTGAATATTTATACTGGCTTGTTCTCTACAAAGCGCCGCTTGTTTTTAAGACCTCGTGGATTTTCTCAGCCATGGCCCGATACCCATTTTTGTTCGGGTGAACCGTATCTGATTTGAGAGATTTATTACCAAGAACATCTGCAACAAGATCTTCAATAAATACCACATCACTACTATCAGCAATTATTTGATAAATTTCTGCAGATGAAAGAAACAAGCCTGGCTTTGGAACACCCAACAAAACTACCGGGATATTCTTTGATTTTGCCAGGCTTATCATTGCCCTTAGATTCGACTCCATTTTAGCCGCATCTCTTTTTCGTAGAATATCATTACCGCCGTGACACAAAATCATCAACTTTGGTTTATGTTCTGATAACAATGCAGGCAATCTTTTCAACCCTGCTTCAGACTCCTCACCGGAAACACCAGCATTGATTACGGTTCGGTTAGCAAGTCTTGCCAATACGGAAGGATAACTCTCCTCAGACTTCGCACCATTGCCGTGAGTCAGACTATCACCGAAGGCAAGAATGACTGCATCAGATGAAAGTTTGGGAAGTGTTACCTCTTCACTGCAACCGATAATGAGAAAAAAATAAATTAATACAGAACTATATAATCTCTTCATCTTCTTACGATCCCATTAATATCCAATAAATCATTGACCAACTAGAATATGCCCATAATCAATCAATTTTTAATCTAAAAATGACTGCAAACAGTCATAGTCAATAAATCAAAAAATTCCTGCTTCCAATCCAGCAGCCATAGTCATACCGAGGTTTTCACAGTCTTCCAAAAAACCCGAGTGGAACTCACCTTTGCAAATGAGTGTCTGCTGAACCTGTTTCCACTTCAGACCCGTAACGATTCGCTCAATACTATTCTTTGCTCCTTCACCATCCAGCCCGGCCTTGACGAACAGTACAAAAGGCAGTCCTTCTGTCTGTTCAAGACAGGGATAGTAGATTCTATCGAAAAAATCTTTCATTGCTCCGCTCATATAACCAAAATTTTCTGTGGTACCAAGAATAATACCGTCGGCCCACAAAACATCATCAACTTCCGCTTCCAGTGGCGGCCTTTGGCGGATATTAATATCGTCAATATCTTCATTACTAGCCCCGAGAACAACTGCCTCGGTTAGGGCCAGGGCATTAGGCGAAGGAGAATGCGAAACGATTAATAAATTATGCATACTTACAATTCTACCTCGACGACAGATATTTTGTAGTGTTGGCCATTATCTTATATCTGATATAGTGCTGATCTCAATTATCCCATATAGATATTAACTATTGATTGTCTGTTACTGGGACTGAGCTGTGCGGATATGGTTGGATTACAAATGAAAAGTAGTCGGGAACCGTTTCATCAGATAATTATTTTTTAACGAAGCTCTCTGCGCCTTTGGTGTGTTTTGAAATACATGATAATTCAGGAGTTTATAATGCGCTTTTTTTCATTCCTTAGTCTGGCAATTTTAATACCTCTATTTTCTGTTTCGACCGTCCATGCCGACCTGGCTGGTGCCGAAAAGAATCTGTCAAAAATCAAGTTACCTAACGGTTTTAAAATTTCAGTTTTTGCTGAGGTGCCCGGGGCACGACAAATGTCAATGGGTCAGTCTACCGGTACAGTCTTTGTTGGAACTATGGATGGCAAGGGATTTGGTGTTGTTGATAAAGACAAGGACAGAAGCGCTGACGAAGTAGTTACTATGATGAGTGGTTTGAAATTACCTAATGGTGTTGCCATGCATCAGGGTTTCCTATATGTCGCTGAAAATCATCGTATAGTTCGCTACCCTGCTCCAGGCTTTAGTCTTCGCCTGCCCTGGTCTGAAATGGGTGAGGTAATATTTGAAGGGATGCCTGATAAATTTCACCACGGTTGGCATTACATTCGCTTCGGTTCAGACAATAAGCTTTATGTCAGTATCGGCGCTCCCTGTAATATTTGCGAGGTAAACGGAATGGAAGGCACCATTATCCGTATGGATGCGAATGGTAAGAATATGGAGATTTTTGCACGCGGGATTCGTAATTCCGTCGGTTTTGATTTTCATCCTGTAACTGATGTTCTGCACTTCACTGACAATGGTGTAGATATGATGGGTGATTTGATACCTGCCGGTGAATTAAACGCTGCGCCCAATGCCGGGATGCATTTCGGTTTTCCTTACTTTGCAGGTGGTAAAGAGCGCCATAAAGATTGGAAAGATAAACAACCGCCACAAGAAGTGACAAATCCAGTTGTTGAATTTGATGCGCATGTAGCCTCGCTTGGTACTCTTTTTTACACTGGAGATATGTTTCCGAAAGAATATCTTAATGACGCCTTCGTCGCCCAACATGGATCCTGGAACCGCAGTGATCCGTCCGGTTATCGGGTAATGCGTATTAATTTTGATAAAAAAGGCAGGGTCAAAGGAAAGGAAGTATTTGCTGATGGTTGGCTAATCAATGGAGAAGCCTGGGGACGACCGGTAGATGTCTTGCAACTACCAGATGCTTCGATCCTGGTGTCGGACGATTACCAGGGTGTCATTTATCGTATCAGTTATGAGAACTAGTTGTTGCCAGCTTCATCGGTAACTCTATCTACACTACTTCGCGTAATACTTCTTCGCCATTTTCCTGTGAGTGTTTGAACTGAAGATCGGCAAGACGAGCATATAAACCATCCTTACGGATCAGTTCATCGTGTCTACCAATGTCTACAATCTTGCCTTCGTCCATAACAACAATACGATCTGCCTTTATCACCGTCGATAAACGATGAGCTATCACCAGTGTCGTATGATCCTGCATCAAATGGTCAAGCGCTTCCTGCACCAGTTTTTCACTTTCCGAATCAAGTGCACTTGTTGCTTCATCCAATAGCATTACAGGAGGATCCTTCAATATCGCGCGAGCAATGGCAAGACGCTGCTGCTGACCACCTGACAGGCGCATGCCCTTTTCACCTAGAAAAGTCTGGTAGCCATCGGGCTGTCTTTCTATAAATTCATCGGCTATTGCAGATCGCGCCGCTTCTTTTACTTCTTCGTCGCTTGCATCCGGACGACCAAAACGAATATTTTCCATTGCCGTATCAGCAAACAAAACAGTATTTTGTGGGACGATGCCAAAACGTTGTCTAACCTCTTCCGGGTTCGCTTTAGCAATATCAACGCCATCGAGTAAGATCTGTCCTTCATGTGCATTATAAAAACGTAGTAACAACTGGAATACAGTGCTCTTACCAGCTCCAGAAGGCCCTACAAGCGCAATTGTTTCTCCTGGCTGGATTTCGAGCGTATAGTCATTTAGCGCCAATTGCTCTGGTCGAGAAGGATAATTAAAATTTATACCTTGAATCTGAATGTGACCCCTCCCATTTTCTGACAAGCTCAATGGGTTTTGAGGCGATTTAATCTCGGACTCCGCACTTAGCAATTCCATCAATCGCTCCATAGCGCCGGCTGCACGTTGTACATCACTCCAGACTTCTCCTAGTGCCGTTGTACTGCCAGCAAGGAAGGTTGCATACAACAGAAACTGACTGAGGGTGCCTGGACTAATTCCTCCGTCTACAACCGCGTGTGCGCCGAGCCAGAGAACAATGACTATTGCACCGAAAGCAGTTAAGACAATGAGACCAGATAGCAACGAACTTACCTGTAGTCTTTTGCGCGCAGTTGCAAATGAGAGTTCGACTGAATCTGCAAAACGCCTGCCGAGAGGCTTCTCGAGACTGAAGGCTTGAACAATTTGAATGGCATTTAATGATTCATCAGCTATTCCACTGGAATCGGCTACGCGATCCTGTGTTTCCCTGGACAACACTCTGACTTTGCGGCTGTATAACCAAACTGGCAAAACTACAACAGGTACTAATATCAATATCATCAATGTTAACTTGGCGCTGGTGACGAACAGCATGATTAAACAACCTATCAGTGAAAATGAGCTGCGTAGTGCTATAGACATACCTGCACCAACCACCGACTGTACCAAAGTCGTGTCTGTCGTTAATCGCGATAGCACTTCACCTGTGCGTGTTACTTCAAAAAATGTCGGACTCATTCTTATTACATGCTTGTAAACAGCAGAACGAATATCTGCGACGACACGTTCACCAATCCACATCACCAAATAGTAGCGAAATGAAGAGGAGATTGAATAAACCAGCGCTAGTACCAGCAGAGCCATGAAGTACAGATCGATAGACTTTACATTATCACTTGAGAATCCGTAATCGACGACATAGCGAATAGCAACGGGCATGCCCAACATTGAAATTGAGGCGATGCTTAAACAAATAAAGGCAAGAAACAGTCTGCCCGTATAAGGTTTAATAAAAGGTAGGGCTAGTTTTAGTGGTTGAAGACTACTGGCTTTTGGCCGTTCGCCCCGGCTACCATCATTTTGATTGTCGTCTGACATGCCTGAATATTATAGAAGTTCAACAAAAGGGCGAGAGGGTAACATTTATGGGACTTGCTGGGTATGCCAAGTATTGCTAAGTCAGACACTAAAAACGATGGACTACCAGCATATCAATAATTGCAAACCCGTGGTCTGTCGCCGATTATGGAAAGATTATTGCTCTTTGTTCATTTGTTGTAACAATCGAAAGGCCATAACTCCGAGAAGAAGTACGCCACCTGCCAATACCAGCCAAAGCACAATGCGTTGCCATGATATGTCAAAATGTTTGTCCATCGCCGCATCGCCAGATAACTCATACGAATCGCTAATATAAGCCTTAGCGGTGAAATTCGTATGAGATTTACTATTGAGCACATTCAATAATGCTGCGACGGGCCGCTCCGCCGGGCCTGCTTTGCCGCTACCAAAAGCCAAGGTGAATGGCCCAGGTCCACGCGCCAGAAAAAATAGAGTATGCCCGCTCCAGCCAAATCGAAATCGAGGGGGCACCTTACCCATCCCATCCTTAGTATTAACCTTAAGCTGCCAATAGCGATCATCTACCATAGGAATAGCGACAAGATCATTTTGAATCTGATTACCTTGTACCTGCAAACTATAAAACAGGCCCTGATAACGTCTACGCCATTCGGATTTTTTGTCAGAGCGAGATGCCACTTGTGCTTCGATCAGTGTATTACCTTCCAGCAATTCAATATTGAACTGTTCAACAGGAAAAGCACCGCCGGTATCAAACTGGTAGATCTGTTCTTCAGCATCAATCATATCGCCATTACGAGATTGCCAAAGAGGTCTACTCCTATTCTCTGAGCTTTTTAATATGGCATGGACATGGCTCAGCTGGGCGCCATCACTAGCATCATGCCAGCTAAAACGTAAATATCGTTCATTGTGTTGCGGCAGGTTTATGCGATTAAGCTGCAATTCATGATCACCGTACTGTAATTGCGTCAAAGTTGCGGTGTTTAGTAATCTCCTCCAATTATTCAGATCTTTGCTCTGTTCAATAGACAGTCTTTTTACGTAGTTATCGTCTGCACCTGTCAATTCGAATTCAAGGGCGCTTACCCTTTTGCCGATGCTTGAGATATCAATTATATATTTTTGAATCTGAGCATTTTCCATTACCACAGCGTTATCCTGTTCTCTAAGGCTTAATATTGCCCCATCGTCTGAAACAGTAAAATCCAGTTTACCGGACGAGTTTTTGTTACTGCTTGCATGGAGAGGGAAAATAGGCAGGCTAATCCGGGTTTCTCTGATTTCGAACTGCTCTGGTTTACGCAATGTGTGCGGTACCCGCTCTTCATTCGCATTAAATACACGCATGTCGCCAAGATCGCTGCGAACGAGTGTTTCGTAGACATTCAGCGGTAACTTCACTTCGTAAATAGCAGTACTGCTATCTGTCTCCAAGGTTAGTGCTCTGGCGAAATCATCAGGCACCAAACCATCTGCCCAGGCAGTCGCCATAAAGAGACTGGACGCGATTGTCAGATTAAGTCCTATCTTCATTAGAGTTCTGATCCTTCTCATTTTTTGGAGGCAGTGGTGAGAGATAACCTATTACAGAAAGTAAGATACCTACTGTTAAGAAAGAAACCACACGTTCAACTGTGTCAGAGTCTTTTAAATCAACTATAAATAATTTTATCGCAACAGCTGCAATTAGCGCTGCGCCTACAAACCAAAGTCGACGATGTTTAATGCGGGTAGCAAGACCCGTCATAGTCAATGCAGTTAAAGTCCAGATAATAGAGATGCTCGCCTGATAAATGGCCGAATCAAACAAAGCATCCGGATTAAAGCGTACACCATAGAAGAAATGTACCGCACGACCAACAACACAGTTCAACCATAGAAATGTAATGCCCGCCAAAGTATACATTAAAGAGGAAACTTCCATCAGTGGTGGCTGAGGGATCTTTTCCCGTCGACATTCAAACAACCAGGTGAACAAGACGAACAAAACGAATAACTGGGTCAACTCCAATGGGTTTGCTATGGGAATATAATTTAAAGGTCTCGGCCTGCCTTCAACAAAACATGTAACAAATAACCATATTCCAGCGACGATTAAGAGTGGAAATAAGCCACTTCGTAAATAACTTTCAGTATGGGCCAGAAGTGGCCAGGGAAGTTTTTCATTATGTCTTGTCAAAAATAGAATTGTCAAAGCTGGCACCAATCCCCAGAACACATTCCCCCATATTTGACTACCAATGATCGCGCCGTTGACGGAGTCAGCGCTAACCCAGCTAATCATAAACACAAGTATCCAGAGGCTACCCATATGCCATTTACTTAAAATGTCCTGATGCCAATCCTGCTCATTTCGACGCATTAACAGATATTGTGTAATAAACGCGATTAGCCAGGAAAGGTATGCAAAATTTGACAGTGGATGTCGCCCAAAATTATCAATGTAGCTTACAAAGACTAAAACTATAATAAAGGGCAAATGAACTACTGCGACGAGTTTGGCCGGATGCCATTGCAGTCTTCGCGCAATTACATCAAGGACAAGAAAACTGATACTGAAGAAAAATACAGTAGCGTTCAGGTGATAGCGATGCGATAAGTGATGATCTATCTCCATTACACCCGCACCCAGCCACCATGCGACACCCCAAATCAGCAATAGGAAATGGAAGTTCTGCTCCCATTTTTTTAATACACCGAGATGCTGATAGTGATAATAAGCCGTAAACAGACCAGCCAAACTGGTAAATAAGCATCCTATGTAAGCGCTATTCAATATCGCTGTTGCTCCAAGCGGTTCCCTTAGAGTGCTAAGAAACATCAATGAAGCACCAATTTGTAACAGAAGGCCAAAATTGCGCGTAAGTAGCCTGGATTGTCGTATACCCAGCCATACAGCTGCCGCACCTTCTAGTGACCACGTCGCTGCTGTCCAGCGTCCATCAAGTGCATAAGGAATTGCCAGACTTGCAAAGATTACACCGAGAGCGAGAAATGATTCCGTTAACAGTCGCATGCCTTCCACTTGTCTGTGCCAGAGCAGCTTTGCAAGACTAATATAAATCGCAGCCATTCCCAGAGCAGACCAGGCGCGCCCAAACTCAAAATCCCTGACCAGGGCAGCTTGCAAAGTAAACGCTACCAGCGGTACGCCAAACACAAGTGTGCCGTCAACCAAACCTTTCAATTGTGGGGCTTGCCGATGAGCAAACAACACAGCTATGGAAATATAAAATATGAAAAACAACAACAGGAAAGGTTCTGTACTGGCGAAATACTGCGGTTGATAATATTTTATTCCCCAGGCCGCTCCAATAACAAAGGTAAAAACAAAACCAACAAGGTTCAACGGTCTCCATGCCTTGAGCCAGGCCATGCCAAAAATTCCAGTGTTTAATAATGCATAGTATGAAAACAGCATTACATGACTACCGCCACCTGTCGACGCGAGTATCGGCGCAATAAAGCCGCCGACAGTACCGAATATGGCCAGACTTTGCGAGTCTTGTACGTAAGCCAATATTGCCGAGAATGTCACCAAAAGAACCATCAGCAACAAAGCCGTAAAGGGGTCCATCAAATAAAATGTTTTCGCTGCCGCGAAAATAGTGATGTACATAATACCGACCGCACCGCCCTGCAATACGAGGGCGTATCCAGTGCGGGAGTGTCGCAAGCGCCATCCGAAGACAAGCATGATTATGGCGGCAATACCTATACCAATAAGCCTGTACTCAATACGGGGCATTTCCAAGTTGAGTGCATCGATCAAAAAACCGACACCAAAAAACAGAATTATTACACCCATCTTCACAACCACATTGCCAGTGGTGAAAAAATGTTT
>WLWI01002056.1_pt1 | contig 17403 bp, 12 predicted proteins | sample 6701501 | NCBI WGS metagenome assembly WLWI01 (sample SAMN12718690, study PRJNA515312) | sponge metagenome | isolation source: marine sponge | host: Mycale hentscheli | place: New Zealand: South Island, Marlborough, Capsize Point | collected 2014-11-01
GCACGGGTTCCCGTTTTTTTTTCCGCTTCCTTTTGTTTCGCGGGGGGGGCCGCCTCCTTTTCCTCCCGGGATTCGGGGGCCCCGTCACGCCCACCCCCCCCCCCCCCCCCTTTCACTGGACCAGACCCTCTCCTCGCTTTACGTTTGGTAAAGGGTCTGGCCCCGTGAGAATTTCTATTACTGATATTACTGACTATACGTGATGCAGTTAGTTAGTCTGGCGTCGCCGACCCTTATATTGGTGGGCGGGGAGGAAGGAAAGGAAAAAATCATCAAAAGGCTTACAACTTCAAGGTAAAAGAACAATACTAGTGCAATACCATGTCCACTGTATGAAGACATTAGGCTGGAATCACAAATCCAACAAAGAATCATCACATTTAATATGGATCAAAATTCAGCTTATGGCGATTTTCATACCACTAAAAAATTAATGTTACGATTTTCGTAGCTACTTTGCAAGTATTGTGGCATAACAGTATTATGACAGCATCATTTCACTTTTTGAAAACATTAAGTGTGGCAATTGTAAACAAAAAAAATAACAATAATCTAATTAAAATAGTTTTTTTTAAAGCAATACGCCATGCTTTCGACTTAAAAGTTATATCAGGTGAATTTGTTCATAATATTTGTCGTATACTCTACTGGTAGAGAATTTCAACCGAATTTCTACAATAGTATCCTGTAATTATGGCGTCTTAGTCTTGCGTAGCGAGACCCTTTACCTAACACTACGCGTTGGGTCTGAAGGACCGTAGATATAGTCAACCCCTTGGTGGACTGTCACAAGACTACAGAGGGTTTATGACCAATACTACTCAAACTGTTTGAGAGTGTTGTATTTCTATGACCAACTTCCTAAATGAAGCCACATTGGGAGTTCTTTCTTTATTTGATTCCATTATACCTAGCAGCGACTTTTTGCAGATCTGGAATTGGAAGCTATCAAAATTTTGCCAAATAGGATACTTTTATTGCTTTGTTATAAGCTGAGTAAAGTCAGTGATATTATTCAGCATCAACATCAACTGATTTGGGGGGGGGGATGATATAGCCCTTATGCTTATACTAGTAAGTGTTTCCGAGATTTCCGTTAACGTTGCCGCCCAGTAATTTATTACTTCACTGCTTCCTAAAAGGGGGCCAATACCTAAGATAATCATTTTATACAGCTCGAATCGAAGCTACCTATCAACTATGTTAACTACTCGTCTCATTTGGCTGATTTGGATGACTTTATTTCTTATGAGTGAGTATAGAAAACGAATATGTAATGAAAAAGATTATTTTGTGTAGTGTAGAATAACTGCAGGAAATGCCCCTACTTCAATCTGTGGTTAAGAAAAAGATGCTAAGTTACACACACACATTAACTACCACAAGCAATATAATTAAGTCTGAGAACTTTTTTGGTTGTGGCCAGCTAGTAGATATTATACATATGAACAGCCAAAGATGGATGGAAATTGAATAAATTACTTCATAATGTACTAAATAATTGATACTAAACTTATTGATATCAACAAAATAAACATGTCAGAATGGTTACCACTTGCATTATACTTAGAACTAATTTTTATTGGTTATTACGGTGCTCCTCATTAAAATGAAGTTTCTTACTTTTTTAAAGTCACTCTCAAATGTTCTTACTGTATTTTTTGTTGTTTTTCCTCTGAGACATTATGATTTAAAATTACTCCCAAATGACATGTTTGTAAAAACAATTTCTTTCTAAAATAATGTTAATTTATTATAATACTTATAAATAATCAATTAGGCTCTATGATTTCATGTAACTGATTTTAAATTTCAACCTATGTTTATACTTAAATTAATGAAACTCAAGTTCATTTGTAATTGTTAGCCCCAAACTTGATATGATATTAGATCGCACAAAAACAATGTTATGTGAGATTCACATGGTCAGAAAAAATATATAAACAATTATTGAAACAGATTAAGGCTCAAATTTTAAAAACTATTAAACTATCTATAGTATGTCCGAGTTGAGTTTGGCACGACCGCAAGCGCGGTAATTGAGGAATGCATTTACTACTTACAGGAAGCAATTTAGTCATGTGAATCCAAGTCAATTAAGCGCGCAAACGTCAAAGTTGCACGTGAAAAAGGGGGGGTAGCACAATTGGCACTAATACTGTAACTATTGAAAGAAAGAAAATTAGTGAGTTTTTCGGGCGCTGTACAGCTCATCTTGATTTATGTTTCTTAAGCGCAGATAATGTACAGCAGATGGAAAACGCAAACTGGTGGGGCGTTCTTCCAAAGAAATAAGATTAAAATCCGTCGATTCTACCTACTGTTTCCAAAGAAAGATTCTGACATTCACAGGATTCAGCAGTACAGCACTGTTAACTTGTAGCTAAAGTTACTAGACTTTCTTGTTAAATAAAATTATCAATTGTTTCATTTATTTATAATATGTATATGAAAATTGATGAAATGATAGAATTGAAGTAGTACACATATGCAAAATATAGTTGTGATCCGAGTTGAAGGTGGAGTGCTTCCTGAGTTGGTCCTAATCCTTATAATAAACGGCATCTATAGTAGTGAAGAAAAGTAATTGGCATAAACACGCGTATTTATATTTTCCTTTTTCTTCACTACTAGATGCCGTTTATTGTAAGGATTAGGACCAACTCAGAAAGTACTCCACCTTCAACTCGGATCACAACTATATTTTGTATATGTGTACTACTTAAATTCTATCATGTCATCAATTTGCTATTCCAAAACTCAATACAAAAGTCTATGGGAATAATAGAAAAAAAACACAGGTTTCCCGCTCAAAACGCGCCCGCTTTTAGTCGCGCGGTAAGGCTCAATTGATCACGCGGACTGTCTCCATTAAGGGTGCTGTGACATAGAAACGGCGCGCACCCGCACGCACCACAAATAACCACAAAAATCCGCTGTGCTCGCAATAATAAAACGACCGCTAACTTAGCTTGCCGCGAGTAATTCAAAGCTTCCCGCCCATCAATTGATAAAACTAACCGAGGCCCCGCCCCCGCTATAAGTTGTAAAGAGCGCTGCTGTTTGATATTGTATTTCTTGGCTTACTTTATCAGTATTGTTTCTCCCTAGAGCAGACACTGGCTCCCAGATTGTCTCCAAGATTTGACAGGTAAATAATACCTCACTAATGACTCTATTATTTTAATTTTTTATTCTAAGTACAGAAAACTGTACACAAACTGAAACTGTAGAGTTTTCCAGCAGCAAAAATGGTTCACTAATTTATTATAGGTACATACACACACTGAATATGCATCTAGCTAGCTTGATAAAAGGCTTCCCCTTACCTGACCGTGCCGAGAAAAACACAATTAACAAGACTACAATAATTTCCTCACACTCGTTTCAGTAGGGCTTATCATCGAGAGGGAGAAGCGGCCAGAAAACCGTTTGCTAACCGGTGGGCGCCCGAAAGTTAGAGAGCACCTGGAACTCACTTTCCCTTGGGAATCAATTGAATCTGTTGTGGGTGTGGTTTGAATGCAATCAAGTCTCTGCCAAAAGATCGCGTGGACTAATTTTTAGTCTCGGAGTCTATTTTGTGTTACTTCTCATAAACTATGCTTAGAAATGACTCCAAATTTCGTACACAGGCGGACTATGACCTTAGCTACACAATGTTCGTTGCAATTTTTTTTGAAAAAAAAAAAATCGGGCGCGCTGCCGCGAGGATCAAATGAGCACAATCAACTAGACAAAACAAAGCAGAATTGAGAAAAAGTACAACGAAGATTTTGAAGACAATCAAAAAATGTAGCAGTAGACGAAGAATGGGCTCGTCAGCGACGGCACCGCAGAGGAGTAGTGGATTATATACTTGAGGCTGAGGAGCTCGTAACTTGAACGAAACAGGCTCCCAATGCCCGTTCTTTTTATTTAGTTAGTCCATTAGCAGTACAAGAGCGGCTTCTTCTCAGATTGCCGCGTCTAGTTTTATATCGCTATTAGCTATTAGCTTAGATTGCTAGTGTGGAAACAGGATAGAAGGAGTGTTCTGCTGTCGCAGAGGGTACAGGACCACCTGATAGGATGTTGGTAAGATTATTTGTCTACCTGTTCAATAGCAAATGCAGTATAGCCAATATATTTCATTGATATAGCTATCATTTAGCTAGCAACTTGTAATACAGCCATACTTAAGGCAAACAGCTATTTTGAGCGGGAAACCAGTGTTTTTTTCTATTCCCACAGACTTTTGTATTGAGTTTTGGAATAGCACTTTGTCTCCGTTTTGGAGTATACTGAGGGAATATTTTTAACCGCTTTAGCGCGAGCTTTCCAATGATGCAAACCCCGGATGCGTAACTGCTTCAGTTCTAAAGTTATTCAAGTTTTTCTTGCGGCCAACTCAACTTGGGCATACTATAGCATCAATACTGTAATAATTTTTTAATTGACCAAAATTATATTATTTTTTTCGTTATTATAGTAAAACAATTTCATAGTGAATCAATTGTACTGAGTCCAAGTACAAGAAGAATCATTCGACCTGGAAGAAGTTTGGAGTTAGTATGTTATGCCTCCAGTGGAACTCTCTCTGCTATCATGTGGTATTTAAATGATACCCAGCATAATAATATCATTACTAATTTAAATGCAGTGAGAAACTTTGATCCCCAGTTAAATTTGGGCTCCATATTATTCCCACAGATTCTTGGCTCTTTGAATGATACTAGAATTAAATGTGTAGCAAATTTTACATCTGGAAATATTATTCAGTCAGAAGATTGTCAGATAATAGTTCAAGGTTTGTAAATCAATATGGTTTACAGGGGCATATCCAGAGCTAATGACAAGGAGGGGACTAATATGACATAAATTGTAAAATTTAATTATAAATATTGTTTAGGACCTTAATTTTTGACAATACACTTGGCAGGGAGGAAAGGGAGGGGGGGAGGAGGGGGTCTTGGCTCCTGGTGGAGGAAACTTAATTGTTTTAGAAAAACATCCAATATAAAAAAATATTTAATGTCATAACAAACAACTCTTGTCATACAATATAAGGATGACATTACACTCTTTCACATTTATTTTCACTCTCTTATGGCTCATGATAATACATAGCTACTCATGCTAGTAAAATATCTCCCCAAATTGTATTCTGACTTGTCAATACTATATACATCAATTACCTACCTAGTACATTTTCTTCCATTGGAAACAGGAAGTTGTGAGACATAATTCCCTCTTTTTGTTGCCTTATGATGTGTTCGTAAGAAAGTGATGAATCATAATTCCTCCTTTTTTTAAAGCTGACTTGCATTTTAGTTTCAATTGTGGGAAATACAATAGGAAAGAAATTTGATATAAAATTTGTAATAAGAATTAATGGCCTGAAATAAAATTATAGAGATTAGTTTAGTCATAGGAGTTTTTAAGAAGTTATCCATATTATCTAATATACAGAAGCTAGAGTTAAGTACAGTTGAGTATGTTGAAGTTCAAGTCCTTGCTAGCTAACAAAGTCTGCTCCATTAGGTTGAGTTGAGTGAGTGGAGAGTAAACAGCTGGGTTCAATGTGTCAGGTTCCAGGACTCCAATGTAAGAACAAACCAGTTAAATCCAGTGTCTTTGTCATTATAACCTCAAAATCTCCACTTTCTCAGGCTATTTCCTAGGATTTGTATAATTCTGGGCCATAATATCCTCGGAACAAGCATTAACTATCACCCTACAATATCTTTAAACCTACTAAATCCACTTGCAGAACTAAACAATTATTTTCCACAAAAACATCTACAAAAAGATAGATAAACACAAGTAACTTCAGTGTATCTATGGATATTAACATTAATTATTACAAAGACATTGGTTAAATTATTTATATATTGTTGTAAAACTATAATTTATGGCAATAAAATTTAACTGGTAGGTGCATTGACTTCAGTAAGAAATATTAGCATCAATATGATCAATAATAATGCATATGTTACATGGAAGACACCATATCACTACTTGGAGTATATTCCTGCACCATCTCACTACTGCATTGATATATTTAAAGCCAATGGAATAGCAGCTTCAATGCATTTATTATCAAATTGTAATTTACAAAATACAACATTTGTATACAATTATGAAGAAAATGAAATTGAAGAATGTTATTTCTTAACGTATTCCATTACACCAATTAATTCAGTAGGAAATGGTACCGTTACTACTATTATACAAGAACATGATTTTAGCTCTGGTAAGTACAATAAAACTTTTGGTAAAATTTTTTTATGATATTGATATACCTATGATGTATACAGTAAATATTCCCCCATCTTTAAGATCATCAGATGTCATTGTACAGTCTAAGTCAAAATTCAATCAAATGAAAATCAGCATAGTTTTAGTAAGTATAGTAGGATATGCGTATGGAATAATTATTAAATTAACTAAGGGATGTTTAATAATGTGACCGTCTACGGGAAAATCGGGCACAACGCGGCATGCGTAGACGTCGTAAAAAGATCGATTTAGTTCTTAAAATTGTATTAAATAAGCCTAACGAAGGGAACGGTTAGGCGATATATAGTGGGAATGGCTAAAGCTACGGCGATAAAACTTGGAGAGCTTAATATCTGCTTGCCGAGGAGTCTGTAAGTGCAAAAAAAAAATTTTTCGTCGGGGCCGCGTTGTGCCCGATTTTCCTGTAGACGGTCACATATTATTATGAAGCATTTATTATGTAGTAATATCAATCTTGTGTGAATTTACCTCTTCTGGTTCATCACTAGCATCAACAACACACTATAGAGCCAATGTTAAGCATTTTTAGTTTAACAGTAGCTATGTACATAAAACAGTTTTTAATATTAATGTTCCCATTATGTGTGAATATTGATATAGTTGATATGTAGTTTATAATTGAGTATTGCATTTTATATTCATTATTTGCAGCACCAATTGATTCTACTCTGTTCAATGACGTTTCGAGATACAACCACTAACAATACTTACTCGTTCAATTCCAGCTCCGAAATTTTATGCTTCGGAAATAATTCTTATTCAATGATATCACTTTCAACAACAAAATTATTATTGAGAAGAAACTTTGAGGTATATATTAATATTACCAACTGTGTGGAATCTACTGTCTCACATATGTTTATAAGTAAGTACAAATTTAGCTACATCAGTGTCATTAAATATAATAATTATACTCATACATAATGATGACAACCATTTATCACCAAGATGATCTGTACTCATTAAATGGATATAAATACAAAAAACTAATACAACTACTTCATGATAAAATATACCTAGACAGCCTCAGGTGTTTAATTGGCTACCGATTATGTGTTGTCAGGAAGCAATGTATTTTGTGATTACAAATAAGGTTCCATTAATGTATAATAAAATGAACTGATTATACATGACTGGTTCTCCAAAGATGCTCAACTTTTCCAGTTGTTTTACTGGATACCTGTAACGTTATGGGCCATTCAGTTACCCAATGAGTCATCCTGTTGAGTTACCAAAGGTTTGGTTATACAATAGGACAAGTCCCTTATAGTAGGGTCTAGAATCTTAATTCTGTGACCACTCTTCGGCTAACATGTTTTGACTACTGGTTTGACTTCTTTGAACCTTACATAAAAAATATAGCCCCCATGTCCCTCCCAAAAATACTGGGAATTTTTGCTACAGCGCGAAATCCAAAATGGCCGCTAACGTCATCTTCAAAAATTAATTTTTGACATAGAGCACCTAGAATCATGCAAGAAGATACTTTTTAGAGTAAGTTGACCACCAGGATTCCAATTCTGGTATCAGTGTGACCTTATGACATCATTTTGACCCAATAATCCACGATGGCCGCCATCCAGATAAAGTAATGTTTGATTAAATTGAACGTTATTTTGTGGGAAAGCATGAAGGGATGAGAGTTTCAATGGTAAACTATAGCTATCACTTAAATATATGTTCTGACTAGTCTGAATCGGACCACTCAGCCTCTGAATCGTCAGACTCTGATGAATCCCCCCTCTGCATCTGCAAGTCCTTATCATTATCATCATCGTCATCCTCACTTTCATCTTCCTCACTCTCTGCAGCTGGTCCTGGTGCAGGAAGATACCATCGGTAAAGCAGATCGTATGTGACGGACAGGGCGATAGCGACTACCCACCAGTTCCCAGCCAAGTCCAAGTGATGATGGGTGGCACTTCAAAGAGGGATGGCGCACTAGATATGCCAAGTAGTTAGCACGGAGGCAGTGTTGGCGTAGGCTATCTGCATCAGGAGGAAGACAGACAAATGACTTGTTCTTCATTTTCTTCCACTTAGTAGTACGGGCCTCAGCCATAGTATTACTCTTCTTGTCTCCATAGATGATGTGTCGTGTGAATTTGAAGAGCTCTTCTACTACTTCTTCCTTAAGGTCAAGGCTATCCACACTGTGAGAGCTGCCCTCGTGCAATAGAAATCTTTGCCACTTTGTCATACACAGATGACTTACCCTTGCCATAAAAGCTTGAATTGGCATCACAGCCAGTAAAACTGTGTAGCTGTACAATAGAGCCTGCCATCTCCTCAGTTACCAGGCCACGGCAAAGTACTGTCTCCTGCTTTCTCTTAATACACAGCATACCTGGCAGCTGCTGAGAAATAACTGCTGCTGCCACATATGCATCAGTATCAGCAGCATCAATGACAACAGGACCCTGTAACCTGACTCACGCAGAACTGTATATACAGAGAAAAGGATTGTGTCAGCTTCTGATTGATCAAAGCTGTAGTCCGGCATCGGTTGCTGGTTTGATAAGTTGATACAGTGAGACCCAACTGAGTAGACAATTTCCACATGTACATTCTGTGTGAGGCTTCGCTTGCCATGTAGCTGCATATTAGCTTTTGCAGCCTGCCCTTGATGCTGACACTAAACAGAAATGTTTTAAATGCTGTGGCAGAAGGAAATGGGTCACCCAATTTCATATAGGTGTTGGGGACATGTGCTTTAGCCTGTACTCGCAAATCTCGCTCGTCATCTTTAGTTGAGAATGCTGTGTCATATGGGTCATTCACACAAATGATACGGTCAGCATCATGATGGCATGCAATGATGATGGATGACACCTTATGGACAAAGTCTGACCACTTGTATGGGGTGCCATCTTGTGTCTGCCTGTCTTCTACTGATGGAGTTGCCATCCTCCAGATCATGCCCATGTCAATGAGAGCAGTGTACGGTTCTTGCAAATCTACAGATTGGAGAGTAAGCTTCTGGATAAGCTTGCTCTTCTGCGTCTTCCTGTATGAGCCATTTGAGTTGAATAAAGCCACACACTCCTCAATAACTCGATGTTCAAGCAACTCATGGAGGTTAACAAGTTGACTGACCTCAACCAAGTCAATCACTGCCTTGAGAGCATTCTGCTTCATCTTAGCAGCTCTCACCTTCAGGTCCTCCTTGGACTTCTCCATACATGCTCCCTTGGCAAATGTCAAGCGTTTGTTCAGAGGAACACGAGCATGGAGAGATGTACATTTACTAAATACCCGTTCTTCCAAGAAGCTTGTTAACTTTTTCTCTCCTGCAGCATGGGCTGAGTTGAAGTCCACAATAAGATTATCAGAAGCAGGCATGGCTGACTGTAGGGTGCGGAGGGTGAGTGATGCTGGGTCAAATGGAAAAGAGTCAAACTCATTCAGGCATGCGATGAGGTCTTGTACACACTGCTCATCTTCTCGCATCCGTTTTGAGCTACATTCCTTGTGCTTCCTCTCGATTTCTTTTCGGTTGGCCAGGGCATTGTGAGCAGCTCGGATTTGGGCAACATTGTTCACATTTCTGGAATGCACCAGCAGCTGCTTCTCATTCTGGAGGATGGAAAGCCATCCAGATTTCATTTTGCTGCCTTTATTCATGGTACATTCAATCCACATGTCCCAGGCCATGTTGGAGTAGGGGTTTCCAGTGATGGACTGAGTGAAATCAGTCTGAAGGAAAGCAACCTGGTCCACAGGCAGCATTGCCCAGAAATGAGGAAGCCACCTCCCATACCTGTTGTTGTCATATGCAATCATCCATGGTAGCATTGCACGCAATGAGCTGACATACTCCTCCCAGTTACAGACATGTACTACATGCACATTCTGCATGAGTGTATCTGTCATGGACAGAAAGTCCCTCCAATAGTTTGGCATGTCACTGGCTTCCACGTAGGTGAACAAATTGGTGACAAGGATATTGAAGTCAGCATCATCCTCCAGAGCTGCATGAGCAGCAGCACAGGATTCTTGGAAAAGACTGGTATCACTCAGAATCTCAAGTTTCTCCCTTGTCTCATCAGCCAGGTTAGGCACGAACCTCTCCTTTGCCAGCTGAGTCATGAGTGCCTCATACATGAGCCTTAAGCAACGCAGCCCCCTCTTATAATGTTTTCCTTACGATCAACAGAACCGTCTGCAATAACTCCTCCAGCCACAAGTAATTCGCCTAACTCACTCCCCTTGTAACGCTTGTAGATAGCATTCATCATCACACACTGTGTGTGGAATGGACCAAGAAAGGGTATAATGTTGCAATATTTGCTTGGGTTTTCAGCCTTGAGCAGGGTGATGAGAACATACACAGGATGATCTCCCACTAGGAAGGCAAAAGGCATGTGCTTAGTGGCAATGATAGTAGACAGTTTGTCCATGATGTCATTCACAACTGACTTGTTAGGTGGTTGTTTGTAAGACATATGGAAATAAGCCTTGCTCTTCCCCTGTTTTATATGCCAGCTGGCATGAAACCCACTGTAGGAAGGGATAGTCTGCTCACCTGGGTCAGGGCGGTCACCATTCATGTCAGAACGAGAAAGGACATGAATAATGCTGCGCTTGCGCTGAGCCTCTGTACTTGACGAGAATGTAGTTGGTTTGGGACGAATGGGAGGTTCACCACGCTTGATGATCCTGTATGGTGTAACTGTCTGCATCTCAGATACTTTTTCAGTCAGTACCCTTGACATAGTCTTGGGGTCTTTAATCCGCACATGGATGTTTGCCTCATTTTCTCGTACTTCCATACCCTGACATTCTAAATGCTGAAGAAATATCCAGTTACAGCGATGTGCAGTCCCCCCTTCTGTCAAGGTATCATTGAGAAAGTCATCATTGTCAATGATACTGATGCTTGGTTGTCCCTCAGCAATTTCATCAGGACACACTGCACACCGTTCAAGATCATGCATGGTCCAGACATCACGTAAGAGAAGCACATTTGAGTAGCTAATCCCCATGCCGAGTCTGTAGAAAGAGTCAACAAGTTCCTTGCTGCGAGTCATTCCATGAAGGGTGATGGTGGCATTGATGGCAGTAGTGGTGGGTTGCTTTGTGACATACTGTGTAATGAGAGAGGAAAGCGAGAGTGTGCTTGGAGATAAATTTGCCTCCTCCTCTAGTTCCTCGACCTTTGGAGGCCATGGGACCAGTTTGATGGACTTGATGTCATTCCTGAGCCGTTCAGCCACATTGCGTACCAGTTGCTCACTGCTGACACCAATGGATGAGAGTGCTGCTTCGATATATGAACCACCCCCTGACGTATCATAGACTAGTTCACTGTGGTTCCTCTGAGGTCGGGAGTGGAAACTAATCTTGTCTTCAAACTCCTGGATCAGGATGTGTTTAATATAAGATGATTTGACACCAGATGTTGGGAAGCCATACCGAGAAATGACGGAGGTGTAGTCTTGTAGGAGGCTCTGCAGTGACCTTAGCTCATGTTCCTGAAAGATGACTCTTCTGATATGGTCAAAGAATATAGTGCGAGCCTCACGAAGATTGACATTTTGCATGTGTGGGAGTTTGTCATCTTCACTCATTTTCTGGTATTTATGCACGTATTTCAACCAGCATTTGTGGTGATATCGGATCTCAAGGGCATAGGGTTGATCAGCTGCAGAATCGATCAGACAGTTGATTCTGTCTCGCATTACCTGATCTTCCAGAGCCACTGTGTGACTTTTAAAAGCTGCCCATGCATGATTGTAGGAAATCAACAACAATTTTGATTCTGGGTGCCTGGACGTCCCTGTCTTACTGCACCAGACACATTCATGTATCATCCCTAGACTTGAACGTAGCCGCTTGGCAGGTGAAATCTCAACCTCTGCAAAACAATCATCAGGCATAGGGAAAGACTGAGATTGGCACTCTAACTTTTTCTGTCTTTCCTTGGCTTGCTCCAGCTTCTTAGAATTCCATAGAGTCAACCTGCAAGTATTATGAGCATATTGTCCAACAGGACCTTTCTCCCATTGACAGTTGCATAGACATTTCCAAATTTGTCGAGACCACTCCATAATAGGGCCTTCTCCTTGATATTTTCCCTCCTCTCAATTGAGGAAATGGAATCAGTGGCTTCATTGCAAGGCCTGCCACACTGGAGGACACATGATCTACTTGGCTGATCAATTTCTTCCATAGTCCTCTACCTATTATTATATAAAAAATATCTAGCTAATGCCTACTAGGTTCTACATACTCTTAGGAACATGCTTTAAAAGGCTTACCACTTAATCTTCACCGAGGAGTGCAACAGGGAGTACCACACATACACCATGTGGTTTATGGTTTGCAGCTGGACTGATGAGAGTTGACCTCTTACCGGATGATCCTTAATGATATACTGTTAGTGTGTGGGGAGCATTAGAAAATTTTACTGAACAATCATACGATCATTATGTTTTCACTCTATTGATGGCGGCCATCTTGGGTCAAAATGATGCCATAAGGTCAAACTGATACCAGAATTGGAATCCTGGTGGTCAACTTACTCTAAAAAGTATTATCTTGCATGGTTCTAGGTGCTCTAGTTCAAAAATTAATTTTTGAAGATGACGTTAGCGGCCATTTTGGATTTCGCGCTGTAGCAAAAATTCCCAGTATTTTTGGGAGGGACACGGGGACTATATTTTTTATATAAGGTTCAAAGAAGTCAAACCAATAGTCAAAACATGTTAGCGAAGAGTGGTCACGGAATTAAGATTCTAGACCCTACTATTATGTAAGTGGTCAGTATTCTTACTGTCCCATTATGTAACTGGATATTATTCTTACCATCCAGTCATGAAACTGGCCAGTTGTACTCTATCCAGTTAAACAACTGGTCAATCCAGTTATGTAACTAGGGCTCCCAGACTCAAGTAATGTGATAACATTTACATGATTATGCCACTTCTTAGATCTAACTAAACCAAACAATTTAAGCATAATAATATTAGAAAATCAAAAATATATACAACTATTATAGAATGTAAATACACTCTAAACTATAAACTGTACAACTAATTGCTTAACATTTAGACTTATTAGCGTGCCATAACTGGTACAAAAACTTAAGAAACATTAACAAGCAAAAGGATCAAATGATGAAAGCTTTTTGTTGCCTTTGGTCTCCTTTTAGGACGCACCACAATGCTGAGTCTGCTTCCCTCGATTGGAGTAAATGATATCCAGGTATCAGCGGACTTCACCATAATTCTTACTGAAGAAAGATTAAGTCTTTCACTCACAGCTCATCTGAATGAATTAATTTGTTGCAAACTGTTACATAACTTGATAACCCGTTATAACCGACCAACGGGTTACGTAACTGACTAATGGTCATGCATCTGTACAAACATATTTTTTACTACACTTAATAATTCTGCAATAAGATTTTAATAACTAAATGGGTTATAGTTGCTTTGAATCTAAGGTTATAAAACTGAGCTTATGAAAAAGTTGACTGAACATAGCCATTAGTATAATATACAATGAAGTAAGAAAATGAATGAAGTAGTAAAATTGGGAGTACAAGAAATTACAACCAATAGGAAAATAAAATAATATAAAGTATAATGACATAAATCTCAAAAAACATACATTCTATGACAAATACATTAATCATAAATAAAGCTTAAAATATGAATGTGTTCTGTTTCCCTACCGTTGTTTTGGCAAGTTAGCATATGGTAGCTATGTCTATCATTTTGCACGTCAATAACTTTTGGGGCAAATTTGTTGTTTGTTTTACTGAAAATAACACTTTTGGGGCCAAAACATGCTAATTACCTAGTATTAGAATGATCTGCTAAAGGCAATAACTAATAGGCTTCAAGATCATTAAAATGTAAATAGTATCAAATAAGGTAATCAGAGTCAAAGTGGCTGAACTACTGATATAATATTGTTCATTACAGGATAGTGCAAGTAAATAATCAAAATGTAACATTATGTCATCAACATTAATATTCAAATTATACTTCATAGGTTCTTATAAAATACAGGCTATGTCACTAAATAATAATTTTTTGAACTATTCATTGGGTATACAAATTACCTACTCCGAAATTCAGCAAGGTCATGGTGGAGTTCTAATAATATTAATCCCAATCCAAGATTACCTCCAAGAGTATCTATATTTTTCACTTGTGAGGAATATAGAAAGTTACACTGAACAACATTTGCTAGGACCAATTCAGTCCAGAAATTATAATGTGCTAGTTTATGAAATTAGTACTACAGGTTATTTTGTTCCTGGACCCCCAGTGTTGTCTCATTTAGCAAGAGTACTACCAGGTATGTACTATCAATTTAATTACAACAATTATTAAGCATAATGCAACAACACTGTGTCATTGTTTTTCTAACTTTTATGAAGTATTTCAGATGTAGAGAGAGATTATTAGCATAATATTTGTATAATACAGTACTTTTTTATTATTTCCACTTTAGCTACAATACAATCATTAGTACAGAGTTTGATTATTACCAATAATCTTTACCTTTAGGATCTGAAGTATATTCATTTCCACGTAATAAATTTAATTACTGTTCAATCGAAATATTTTCTAAGTTTAATGTCAAAGTTAACTGTAATATGACATGTGACTTGCACCAAGATTGTTTTTCCAACTCTGGGAATTTACAAACTGAATTAATTGGATACTCAATTATTGTACAACATGAGAAAGATAATAAATTCATAACTACTGGTGAATCAATTGGAATATCTTCATCTATACTGTTAAAATTGTCCGAGTTTGGATATTACAGGATCGCAGTATTCCCTGTGATAGGTCTGTCATTTGATCATTCCTTTTTTAAACACTCAGACATGATTTTTCATGAACGTATTTACATATCAAACGCAACAAACTATGAAATTACTGACCCAATTGTTTATACCATTGAGAATGATGGTAAGTAATTTTATGACAAATCTTTTGTCACCTGAAACTGCTTGCTCAGTCATTGAATAAAGTATGTACATAATGAATTTTAAAGATAATGCATCTAGGACTAAGCAAACGGTTTATGAATCATACCACTACTGATGTTCATAATTTACTATTTAAACAATTTATGTATTTTACTTACATTTATCTGGACCTATCAAAATTTTTACAATTTAAAATTAATAATTTCTACATGATATTTCAAAAAAGTATATATTGATACACACACACACTCCAAACCATGGTGATAGCAATATTGATACTTTGTCATTGCCCAAGTATTAATTTTTAATACTGTATATGTAAATTTTAATTTAGAAAATTTTCGAAATAACTAATAATTAATGAATTCATTTAGGTATAACCGCAAGAGAAGTAACATATATAATTACAGGACTTGCATTGGGAATACCAATATTTTACATCCTTGGTATATTGACAGTTTTCTTACCTAAATTCATCAAAAGACTTACACCTTCAAGGAAAAAGAGCAATACTAGTGCAATACCATGTCCACTGTATGAAGACATAAGGCTGGAATCACAAATCCAACAAAGAAGCATCACATTTAATATGGATCAAAATTCAGCTTATGGTGATTTTCGTAACACTAAAAATTAATGTTATGATTGTCGTACTTTGCTAGTATTGTGGCATAACAGTCAATGACAGCAACATTTTACTTTTTGAAAACATTTAATTTATAATAGTGTGGCACTTGTAAATAAAAATAATAATAACATTGTAGTATTAAAAATGCAAATTCTATGAATAATCTAATTAAAATTGTTTTTTTAAAACAATACGCCATGCTTTCGACTTTAAAGTTATAACACCAGACATTTCAATTTCATATCCATCTCACACACTACATCTTCAACTCATACTACTTAATATTATTCTTCGGCCACTTTTTCACCCCAGATAAAATTTAATTAAACATTGACTCGTGTTTGCTTGACTGAATTAGTTGAGCTAAGTCTAAACCTTAATACACCACTCTCTCTTTAGGATAGAAATATTAATTTTTAAAGCACAGTTGCATCATCATTACAAATCTTTAGCTAGCTGTTCTGGTTCATTGACCATGTGACTTGTACACAACATTTATAATTTTTATGGAATTTTTATACTGCCAAGCAACTTCTAATTCTCTACTGCTTACAAAAAAATTATGAAAGACCTACATTGGATTCACTTCTAAATGTATAAAATATATATCATGTTTATTAAAAAGAATGCAGGCTAATTTTTGATGAAGAAATGTAATCATTACTCTAGAAATTATTTTTTAAAAACACTCAGCCAAAAAGGACTAAAAGAAATGCTGTTAAAAAAAGACTTTATTGTTACCAATTGAACCTCAGGATCGTCAATGATTAATACTCAGAGATATTAGTCATTATCTGCATACTTATTCATCCTATTTTTAGTAGACATCCCTTAAAGTTGTACTGTGCAATAACTGGATGTATTTAATTGTAGGTCTTTAAACAAATTATTATTATGAGGTACATCGGTACATTGTACAGCAGCCTTTTAAAACATTGTAAGTAAGTAGTGAAGGAAGTGTGTGTGTGTGTGGGGGGGGGGAGGGGGGGAGGGGGGGGCACAGAGAGAGAGAGACACAGAGGGGCACACAGCCTGCAGTTTTATTACAATATGTAGATGTACTATCATTTAATTCATTCAATGTGCAAAACAATAAAAACGATAAAAATGAACCACAAGAGTGCTAACTGATGATGTAAAGTTGGCCTTAAAACTCTCTGGGGCTCCCCACACCCCCAGCTGATCAGCTGCTCTAACTTGGTTTGGTAGGCTTTTCTAGAGTAAGTGTAAAAGCAAAGAAGACTGGAAGCTAGTGCTGATGGTCACAGTGAGGATTACCTTAACTTGGGATATCTCACTGGTCACGTACCTAAGTATAACAATGTGAAGATATCTAGCATGAACTCTGTGGGTTGGCGATCACAGGCCACGGAGAACCTTGATTGGCTCGATCGGGTAAAGGCTATAAGCCTTAAGGTAAGTCGCCAGAGGTAGAGGAGAAGTTCGACACACACTTACTCATACGCTCTGGTGACCTGCTGCCACCAGAGTTCGCCCTCCGCACCCTTTGACAGAGTATTAATCTGTAACTAACAGAATG
>WLWI01002057.1_pt1 | contig 17396 bp, 13 predicted proteins | sample 6701501 | NCBI WGS metagenome assembly WLWI01 (sample SAMN12718690, study PRJNA515312) | sponge metagenome | isolation source: marine sponge | host: Mycale hentscheli | place: New Zealand: South Island, Marlborough, Capsize Point | collected 2014-11-01
CACCACTCTCCTGTTGAACCAGCCCACACCACTCTCCTGTTGAACCAGCCCACACCACTCTCCTGTTGAACCAGCCCACACCACTCTCCTGTTGAACCAGCCCACACCACTCTCCTGTTGAACCAGCCCACACCACTCTCCTGTTGAACCAGCTCACACCACTCTCCTGTTGAACCAGCCCACACCACTCTCCTGTTGAACCAGCCCACACCACTCTCCTGTTGAAGCTATAGTGCCAGTCAAATAGGAGAAAGTGCATACCACTAGTGCCCATGCCCTCTCACTGCCTGCCCACCTAACAACCAACCCCCTCCAGCTGCCCCGCCTCCTCTTCACCACTAACTTCACCACACCAATATAACTTTGCTGACTTTCCCAGACACTACAGTTCTATCCAGCAAGAGTGCTTTAAACAAATAACTACAAAAAACAAACTCACGCCTCCATGCTCCGTCTCTTAGAAACTTCTTCCAACGACACTTTAGGCAGTGACACTTCTTCTGCTGAAGGATGAGACTACACAACAACAAACAACAACAAACAACAAAAATAGTGATGATAAAAACAATCACAAAAAAAACAGAGGGACACAGCTACTAGAGGATATTATAACAATATGATTGCACCACTCATTCTATTCTAAGAGTTCTATTGAAGAGACAGCAAACAGAAGTCCGATAAACCCATTCCTACACCCACACAGAAACCTACTCAAAATAATAACACTGCCAAACTTTACACACTGAAAACCTGAAATATTAGTGTCTGCATGCCTCAGAGGGTGTGGTGTTACTAGAGAGAGCTACAAAGTGCTACAGGCAACGTGAGGGAAACCTTTCAACTATAAGGTCAAAGACACGAGGTACGTACCTCCAAGTTGAGTGTCATTAAGTCTGAGGTTAATGTGTGTATGCTACTAATTGGAAGTGTTTGTAAAAAGACAATCTCACGTGACTAAGTTAGGTCACATTACTGAATTATGTCCACTAAATGACAATTAATACAGCCAAGCACAAGATAAAAACACAAGATAAAAAATATAGCTGCAAGATTGCCAGAATGAACATTTAGAAGAGAAAAAATTAGGGCAAGCTACTGGATGTCAAACCTTTCAAACACACACACACACACACACACACACACACACACACACACACACACACACACACACACATTAACACGAGTTCTCTCACACAAGCTTGTGGCAACGACATTCCCTTTCCAAGATTTACCTGCACATGTTACATAGTCAATGAAAGCAATCACTCCGTAAAAACAACCTGTTATATCATAGCTTGATTGATTGATTAATCCTGAATACAGAGATAGTGAGTGAACGATACAGTGTAGCTACAGTGCAAAAGAATTAAAAAAAAAAAAAAAAAAAAAAAAAAAAAAAAAAAGGTTGGCCTACTATTAGCGAGTGACAGCACGGGCAACCTGTGCTATTTACTCATACTAACACACTCAGTGAGTGTCACATATATCCGGCAGAGTCTACCAGAGTGAGCGGGTGATAACACTCTAGAGACTATTAGCTGCGACTATCTAAACATCTCGACAGACACATTGGATTACATGGCTACTGAGCATGCTCACTCAGCTGCATCAGTGCATACCTGGTTACTATGACAACGTTCCAGGTTGGAGTCCCTGGATAATTCCTGGAATCCAAGACTTTGGCTTTTTATTTATTTATTTTTTGCTTGAACGATTACCACACCCACTTTGAAGCACATCACTGCTGGTGAGTATGATGAGCCAGTCTTATTGTGTTCTCTCTCTCTCTCTCACACACACTCTCTCTCTTTCAAGAAAAAATTCACTTACACAGGCATGGCCTCAAAACACACTGAAGGTAAGACAGAAAAACTGAAGAATAGATAGCAAGATTTGAATCATCGATACCTTTGTTATACACAGTCACACACATACATACACTGGAACTCCAATTGGAACTTGGCTATAATCTTTCTGGAATTCTTTCCTTTCTTGAGAAACTTTTAAGGAACTAGAATCCATTGGATCCGTCTGAGTCGATAACGAAGTAACAGTATAGGATTACAGGGGCTAGCTCGGCCCTACGCTCCCTGAGCTATCTATACACTGGGACGGGTAAAGATCAGGGAGTCTTGTGTGAAACATGGCGGTGTAAAGATGTGTATGCATGTGCTATACATGATGACTCCTCACTTCACACACAAGAATACGCACACACACACACACACACACACACCTTTCTCTTGAGGTCCTCCTGCTCCAAGAGTTGCCTCTTTTTATTCTGCTTGTCTTTGATCTCGAATTCTTGGAACATCTCGTTAATGGATGCCATTTCTCCCTCAAACAAACTGTCCAACTCATCCATCTTGCTAGGACTTGTCCTGGAACTACAACAATCAACAACAACAATAAACAACAACAACAATAAACAACAATAAACATAGCTGTTGCATTTAAACAAGTTCAGAGGTTTGAACTGCTAATTACAGAAATTAAAACAACAAATACTACATGGAGTGTGAGTATAAAAGTAAGCATGTGTGTATGTATGTATGTATGTATGTATGTATGTGTACATGCATGTGTTGCGTATATATGAGAATTACATACGTACTGTATAGCATTGTGTTATATTATTACCGATACAGAAAGTGCCCTAGGGTGAGTTGGGTTGGGAAGATAAGACATTGGGGAATAAAGAAATCCCCAAAACTAACACATTTAGCCTGGTATCACACACACACACACACACACACACACACACACACACACACACACACACACACACAGCTATCATTCTCTGCTGCCTGCTACCTTCACTCTGTTACTCCATTGTTTAACTACAGCAGCAGCTAAGACTTGCAGTCACATCTTTCAGCTACATATATCTCAAAGCAAGTGTTCAAGCAAAGTTGATGAGTAATGGTTTGAATTCAAAGGTAAGCCGGGGAGAAGTGATGTCATCATTCATTGTCTTTGCACCATGCAATGTTTACTCATCTGTTGCCACTTCCTCACACCATAGCAACCAGGAGGCAATCCACAGACTGATCACAAAGGTTAGAACAACTTCATACTAAAAATGGAAAAGCCAAAGTTCAATGAGGTCAACACCAAATTCCAGGGAGGTACCCGACACATCATCTCTTCACCACCCCACCCCCCCCCCCCCCCCCCCCCCCCCCCCCCCCCCCCCGACATGACAGTGCCAGACAAGTTAGTTTGTATGTACACACGTAAAGTGAGTCCATTACCACAAGACTAAATAACACCCACCCACCACTGGTGCCTGTGTGGGCGGCATATCACTTTATGTGATTGATTCCTGAAACGAACGAGAAAGTGGGAGCCGTTGCCAAAGTTATAAGAAGAGGAAAGCTAGGTGTATACAAAAAAGGGTCCCTAAAATGAAAGGATGATTTTTGGGAAGTTAAAAAGAACACGTAAATATGTTTTTGAATTCCCAGAAGCTCATGTAGTGCCTTTAAGAAATGTCAGAGTACTTGAAATGGATGCCTCCACCTTAGCTGTATGTGTTAACAAGACTTCTTGAACTGAGAGTGAGTCAAGTGACATGATGAGTGACAGCACTACCAGACATTGACAAGGACTTCTGGAAAAATTTGTGCCCAAGAATGTGTTACCCGCCTCTCTCTCTCCTACCATACCCCCACCAGTTATCGTACTTATCCGTGATAATTCCAAGAGTTGATGAGTTGTACAAATTCAATATGATGTTGTATAGTTTGCTAGAATATTCCAGAGCGAACCATTACAACTTGCAGAGCTGCACACACACACACACACACACACACTCTCTCTCTCTCCTACCACTGCCTCCATATTTGTTCTAGTCCATACTGTGGTACTTTACTTCTAAGCTAGTTGATGAGTCTTACAAGTTCAGAGTACAAGTAATTCAGAGTGACACATCTTACCGAAGCTAACATTCCAGAGAGCACCATCACCTCGCAGGGTTGGGCTGCAACACATAATCAAACATGAGAACCTCTCATCACCTGACCATAACCAAGGGCAAGGCTGCTGCCATTGTTGCTACTCTCAGTGTAAAGCCAAGTCTTAACATAAGCCACAGAGCTGGTAAAGGGACTCAGCCTCGCATATCTAGTCACGACATCCCACACTACTCACAATTCACGCCGTTTGATAAGCTATGACTACTCCATCTTTCATGTTTACATGCCAGAGGACTCTCTGTCTTCCCCTTATAAAGTCATGTACTTGCTGCCCACTGATTTAAAGCACTCTAAGTATTGGCACAACTCCAGCCTCAGGCAAAGCAGCCGATAAAAACACACACCTTAAAGCTATCTTGTGTTGCCTTCAACACTAGTCTCCATGACAACAGCCCACGCCCATGATAGGCACCGTCGCATAGTTTATGCTAATGCATGCATTCCCTGGATGGAGTCTTTGATGAACTGTACTTTCCCTTTATCCGACAAAACAAATAGGCCAGACTCTCTCACTCCACTCTGAGACTTTCTCACAGCCAGGAAGCCAAAATACATACACTGCTACATACACAGGTCAGTGAAACTGCTGACTTTCAATGCCAAGCAATTCATTAACAAACATTAGCAGTACACGACAAAATTATGTAGTTCTGTTCTTTGCACTTACATAGCTTATTAACTTGACAAAATATTCACAAATTGGCCTACTTATGTAAATGCAACTCATTCCGTCTACACACCAGAATGGCTTTTCTTTCTTTTCAACATCAGATTTTAAAATGGCAGTAATCAAGTCCCCCCCCCCCCTCAATTTGAGAGTAATTAATCCTTGCATGTCCTTGCACTATGCTCGTTTACCTCGTAGTTCTATTGCTGGTGCTCTGCGTAGTGCTCTATCCAATACACCAAATCAACATTTTATGCTCGACACATTTCGACAGGCTTTCCCAAACAAGTCACAAAAAACAAATCTATCAATCAGCCTGAAGTTTACAAAGGCAAAAAGGGCAATCTATTGTATTGGGGTGAAAGTTCCTTTCTCCCGTAGTTAAATTTACCATCAACAGTCCTTCGCTATAACTTCCAGTATTCTCCATTTTACTCACTTACTAGTCACGCCTCTGCATAAATAACAATAACACGGGTTGGTTGCTTGCTAGAATCACTTGCATATACCCCAACAACACACTTAGAAGCAAGATAATCCCCTTTCTGGCTCCAAAAGAAACTTTGTGAGCTTTCATTTGTGTAGCAAAGTTGTTGTAGACAAGATGGATGCCCAGAACAACTACTGTTGCTGTAGTTGAAAAAAAAAAAAAAAAAGAAAGAAAAAAAAAAAAAAAGAATCAAATTCTTTCTGATTTATCATTTTTCACAACTAAACAACTCATCCAGTGATTTCATTGCAACGACGAGGAAAAGGGTCTCACAATACTGCAACTTGAGATAAAGTGTGCCAATTAAAACAACTGTCATAAACAATGCAGCTTTCTCCTTTCAGCTAATGTCTGACATCACATCAAATACAACACTGAAATAAATACCTCTACTATTTGTAATTTCACTCCGTTTGTACAATACTTCGCAATGGTTGCCTGCCAACGAGAAAGAAAGGACAAGACTCTAAGGTTACCACTGCACTAGGATGATGTAATGCTTATTTGAACTTCCGACAACCTTAATTTAATAAACGATGCCACTCACTACAAAGAAGTCTAGGTTCAAGGGTAAGGACTTGAAAAATAAAATAAAATAAAGCCACAAGTTCTGAAAAAAAACAAACAAAAACGGACACAAGTGCTACCACTATTCCAAAACAGGAATACTACTTTCTTCCAACATTACTTCTAATAATAATATAAAGTGTAGAAACTTCAGCTCCAAACTAGCCATACAGTTAGACCACAACAACAAAATTTGCATTTCTAGCTAGTTGCAATAATTAAATAATTCTGTTGCTAGCAATTTTGCCGCTAAACTAAGAAAGACTGCAAACTACTGCCTAAGATACACTTACTTCACCCGCAGTCAATTCGAAATAGTAGGCACTGAAGCTTTGGATGCAGTATTACCTTGCACCACGTGTAGCTAATAAGGAGTCAACAAATGGTGTCAACGTCGCACACTAACAGCAGCAGAGATCCCTCTTTAGAACCAACTCGTTTGTAAGTCCAGAGATTCGAGCGCTCTCTAAATATAGTGTCAGCGCGAGGTGTAAGCCCCGCCCAAACAATAGCATTTTTTGGTGGGCAAATTACATTATACACTTTCGCTTGCTGCTGCAAAAAAATAACTTACCAAGAAAGTCCGATAGCAGCGCGCGCGTATCTTAGCGCACGCTTGGTAAAATATTTTGCAAGAAGAAACTTAAAATTCCATGTGTTTAGTTTTCCTAATATATACATGCATATAAAAACAACCTCAAGTAAATGTTATTGCCTCGTACACTTCATCTGTTACAGGAACAAACAGCACCCCCCAAAAATGCAGCAAAGGTGTGAACAAAGTGGCAAACTGATACTGGCAGTTTGTGAAGTGTAAATTAATGATCTGTACGTTGTTGGCAAATCCACAAGTACACTTTCATGACCCTCAAGAGTATATCAGCCAGGAGTTTGGAAACATGTCCAATTAGAGAACCTTACACTCTCAGGTAAGTTGCAAACATCGCAATGACAGCGCCACTTGTGTATCCTAGAGTCCCCAACACTTAGAAGAGGTGATGATGTCTTGATGACTCCTGTGGAAGCTACCATACTTGCATTATGAATAACACATCTCAATCCTGCTAAAGTGATATACTGGTATACATGTTCTGAAATCTCTAGTGTGGTAAACAAATGAATATCATTAACCTTAACTTCAGTGCTGGCTGGCTCACCAGACACTGTATTCATGACTTGTATTTTTAAGCCTGCATTTTTTTTTTTTACAGAAAGAGACTATCAAAAGCAGTACTACCGCTAATACTTAAAACACCTTTTCCTTGCCAGTGCCTTTTCTTATTTCATTTTCCGTCTTTGCTCATCCTTGAAGCATTCAAGCCACGCCTCCTCCCTAGCACCTTCTCCACTCATTTCCATCTCCCCAGGCTTTAATCACTTTTATGATCATTAATTTCTGTGCTACCACTTCCATGTTCCTCAGCCCCACCTCCAACACTGATCACCCTTATACTATCTGGAGTACCAATCTCTCCCTTACAGCCCCACCCTCAACATCAATCATTTACCTCTCCAACCCCACCCCCAATCACCTCCAATCTACAATCTTCAACTATCCATTTCATCTGCACCACCCACAACCATTAATTTCCACCTTCCCAGCCCCACCCCCAACATCCTTCATTTGTACCTTTCCAGCCCCACCTCCAACATCCCTCATTTCTACCTACCCAGCCCCACCCCCGACATCCGAGGGAGGGACTTCCCAACCCCTAATATCCCTCATTTCTCCCTTCTCAGCCCCACCCCCAACAACCTTCCCAGCCCCACCCTCATTGTTGCTCTAACACATGTGCACTCACTGTTTGTTCCTCCGCCTACTGGCTCCAGATCTGACAGAATCAGACTCAATAACAGCTGAACTTGAGAAGACGTCATTCCCGGATGGAGTCAGGGGAGACGGTGGGGGTGGGCGTGGCATCTGCCGATTGTCCTCCCAAGAAGAGGGCCCGGAAACATCCTGCAAAACCAAGGGATTTGGGAGGGGCTGGGCGGAGCTGAGTGAAGATAGTTGTGGTACTGACTGCAGTGGAGATAGCTTGGCTGTTTCAGCTGTATGGGGTGGGAGTGGCTCCGCTGGGAGTGAAGAGAGATGATGCATTGATTCTGGTCCAGGTGACGGAGACAGCGAAGATGGGCGTGGTGATACTGGAAGTGGTGGGCGGGGTGGCGGTGATATAGACGAGCGTGGCAAGGGCGGTCGTGGAGGAGGAAGGCTTGAGTGAACAGGATGAGAAGGGTAGCCTCGGACCTGATATGATGTGTGCACAGAAGTTTGGTTCCAATTTGAAGAGATGGACGATTCCCTTCTGCTACTCGCCTCGTCCTGGGCCGCATGCATCCGGTACGCCAGGTCCTGATGATCTAATGCAGCAGAGACCTCCATGGTACTGCGATCAATATTGTCAGTGAGTTTGGAGATGTTCCTCATCTCTTCCTCCAGTCCGGCGAGCAGCTCCAGCTCGGTGGCAGCGAGAGACGGAGGCTGATTCAGCGACGATGGACTGTCCACGTCTTCAGCAGCACAGCCAGGCACGCCAGAGGAAGGTTTGCTCGACAACCTGATGGATGAGTTTGGATCGTGTGAAGACGTCAGATGCTGTAAAGGTGGAGAAGATGAAGAAGAGCTGTTCTCTACATCATCAATGGCAGCTTCCAGACCTCTTTTACTAATGTCTTGGAGATCTTTGGATAGAAGGAGGCTGTTGTGTGGTGGTGGGTGTGGCTTCATGTCCACTCCATAGTCCTATAATGAACAAACTGGCTGTTAACATTAATACTTACATGGCAAACATAACCACGCCCCCTTTAAAAAAACCTAATTTTTTGTAAGTTGGTCTAGCATCCCAAGATAGGTTCATTTATAATTATTTATGATACTAACCCACCTAATATCTCACTAGCCTCATGCAGGCATTATGGCCTCAATGCTTCTCATCCTCAGGCTTTTCCCTTGGTTTGACCATTTTAGGCCACAGAAAGGGCTTCATATAGCCCATGCCAAGAAGGTAGTTAAATTAAACGAAATCAAAGGATATTAACATATTAATATTAATCAAGCTTATACTAATAATGTGGGCGCATGTAAGCCTCCAGGTACAATCTATTAAGTATACTCTGTTTAACTTTTACAGCTCACCAAGGCAACCAACTTATTCCTATCATCCTGTATTGCATTATAGTAGGTAAAGTATCACTATTAAAGCTCGCTATGAAAGCTCACTATGAATGTAAAAGGTAAAGTGTTTTCAAATTAGAAAGCTGTAAATACCCTTAGGAATTGGTTAGATTCCAATTTCATCTTGTCCAGTTCTAACAAGTCTTCAGCAGTAAGTCCTTCTTCTTCCTCCTCCTCCTCTTCTCCCATACCTTCCATGCCAGTATTCAGTAGAGGAGACTTAGAAATGACTTCTACAGCCATGGCTACCTGCATTTCACAGCAAAGGCTGTCATAAACTTCACATTGAAAGATGATGTCATGTATTACCACTACTTGTGTTATTAAAAGAGAAATATTCTCAGTTTTTGCTTTCTTTGTAAAATACTGTCACGTGGTCACTAACTGTCACTGCAGCTATTGTGTCAGTTTGTTTTGTTTATTCCAGATTCGGTTTGACCATATTAACCTCATAAAATCTGTTGCTCTTTCCATTCAAAATAGACTCCCTGTATTTTATAATCTAAACTGTGTGAGGGTTTTGTAAACCCAGTGTGTTTTATTCTTACTATTATTATTAACTAGTGGTGTGCTTGAGCACAAATGGCGAGCGAGCCTTAAACTACACTATTGTTAAACTATTGATTTTAACAACTAACATTTAAACTACTAAAATAAAGTCGAGTTGTTAAATTATGCATATGCGGTAAAGGGGTTTCAATGCCATAGTTACCGCTCCCCTCAACTGTTTGAATTGAAAAAGAAGAAACACAATCAAGTCACGTTATTTCAATTTTTCTTTGATATTCTTAATAGTAGTTGTAACGCACAATACTTTCACACAACTGAACATACCTACGCAAGTATTAACTTACCACCGCCACTAACTCGAATAGAAATGGAGCTCCAATACGTTTTTGAGTTTTAACTGCACCCGCAAAATAATTCAAAGCGGTAAACAATTCTATTTCTAAGGTGATACGGGTAATGATCGCTAAACCGGAGGATTCTGTTTAGTGAAGTTTGGGACGGGGTCGAACACAAAAATATGGGAGGGTCAAAGTACAAAATGACATACATACGTCCAAACATATATATAAATAAACTAACATCCCCGATTTTCAATTCGTTAAGTGTAATTAGTGAAGAGTTTATACCACATAGAGCACACCTGCACATTGTGTGTGTCTGTGTGTGTGCAAGTTTACTCACTCAGTCTGAATTGTGGTGCGTGCATATAGTACCCATAAGTGGGTGGAGACTGGACAGTTGGCAGCACAACAAAGCTGAACAATTGTGAGTGTGACAAACCCAAATTAGTCAAAAACTATAGTCCCTCAGGTAAACTAGTCCCCCAGGTAACAATTTGGGTTATGTTGAAAGGATAAAGGTCTCTAAACTGTGTAATGCTAGAATATACCACATTAGTCACACTGAATGGTTTAAGGTGTAAGTCTTGATTTGTTTATATGTGTGTGGTATGTTTGTGTATGTGTGCGTATGTTCTTCCCCACCTGTAATTCTGGAACTGTTTCCTCTGTGACAATGGCTTTCTGCACTTTGGCCAATGGAGACAGGAACTTTGTTTGAGCCTTGTTTTCCTCGACAACAGGCCACACCTCCTCGGATGGATAAGCAGGTGTGGTCTGCCAGGAGTCCTGTGAAGCACCATACTCCTGGTACCATGGCAATGGCTCCTCTCCCTGAGAACAGTCGGTCTGCTGGGAGGCGGAGTTGTACCAAGCCGTGGAGTTGTTGTCTTGGTTGTCATTCTCACCATTATCCTCTTCCTTCTCCCCGTCTTCCTGGTCTTCATTCCTCTCTTCCGGAATGATGCTCAGTTGCGAGGGAAGTTCGATAGGCTCTCGGCAGTCCGGGTACAAATATCGCAAATTGGCATCCTCATCAGCTATCTCGTCCTCTACACCATTGGACGATGCTCTAGCTATTTCCCTCTCAATCAATTCTTTCTCTATTTCAGTCTCCTTCACCAAATCAGCCGTCATGGTCAGGAAAGGGTTGCCAGGAACATCGTACAGCTGATAGTCTTGGAAGTGGCTGGTCGGCAGGTCCACGAAGGCTTCAGTGATGAAGGGGTTGTTCCTGTTGTCAATGGATACGTTGTTGGTGGGAGTGGGTGTGTTAGTGGGTGTGGCTTCATCGGCAAGGTACTGGGAAGGGTCATCCAAGTAGTTTGTTTCTGCTAGTTTTGAAAACTGGAAGAGAATAGTAGATAAATATAATATGATAGCTACTGTTTGTAAATCTTGCATCTAGGCACATAAGGTATATCAAACAGGCAAAATGGAAGGTAAATCTTTGGTAGGCTCTCGGTCGCTCCGAGGCTAATCCCAGATAATTCCAAGGTTAGAAAACTAATTTACATTAAATTTCATCACACTAAGCCGAGACATTCCCCGGGTTAGTACCTAGTCAAAACAGAGTCAAATTCCGAGATTCCCTTATTGTAAAATGCTCCATTAGATTCCTTTATTGGCACATTAAATAGAGTTTGGTAGACCACCCACCCATTCTGATCTCCCGTGGCAACACACAGTGCCACTCTCGCATAACTCATCCCACTTGTGTCCAATGACAACTGCTAATTCCTTAATGTCTTGTGGTAACATAATACAGTAAGTATGTACTTACAACATAGCTAGTCACATGCGAGCAATCTGATTGGTCCATTACATGAATCTATTCAGGTATAATCATGCTCTGCAATATTTAGAACTTGAGTAAATCATACCCTTGTTACTACTCTTTAGGCTTCACCATCAGGAACTAGGGCAAGGGCTGGGTTTTAGCCGTTGCTACGCTTCTAAAACAGTTAATTTCGAACATCGTAAATCGGCACAGTTTAATAATCTTTGGCCGCAGGTAGCATCCAAGCATAAATACAGCAGAATGAGTCGGTAAGGGTGACTACTAATCTATAGCTCTTGTGTGAATATTTGATTGGCTACTGCAATACTGAATATTATTCTGTTATCTCTCAAGACATACAAGTGAACTGGTAATTCTCCAGTGACCTCATTTGATACACTAGACACTCTGTCCTTCTAGGACATCACCACACAGCCACGAATGATATTACGGAAATATAAACATTAAAAAGGAAGAACAAGTAAACATTATTGAATTCCCGAATTCAGCAATATTGACTAGCTGTTTTGACTGGGGAAAACGTCATCGATTAGAATTCAAGCACAAAATGGTACTACATCTGAAATAAGGCTGTAAAGTGGGTGGCAATTCAATAACACTTGTAATTCATGACTCAGCAAGCTTATTTATTTATTTTTTTCAATACTTAATTCTAGGCTAGCTGTCCGAAAACCACAAGAACAGATTTCAGAGAAACATTAAAACACTTTGAAATGTTTCTTGTTGTGTTTATTTTTCCAGTTGTTCAACAACTTGTACTTATAATATAACAAAGGTTTGTTGGTAATTGTTTAGACTCACGCCAGCAGGTAATACAGTAGAAGGCTCCAAATTCACTGGTAGAAGAAACCCGACTTTGGCCAGAAAGACGAGGTGCATGGCGATAGTGAACTCAGGGAAGGTGAACTTACCATCACTATCTTTGTCTGCTAGAGACCTACACACACACACACACACACACACACACACACACACACACACACACACACACACACACACACATTGTGTGGGGAGAGAGTCAAATTATACAACATGGTATTGATTTAGGTTTGTATTTAAGCAACCCTTAACTGCATCTTCCCTTTACCATATATGATGAAGCTGTTCCACTGGCAGATTGGACTTGTTCAGTAGATACTTGGCTGCTTTGCCTACAAAGAAAAAAAAATGAAGAGTCAAAAATTGGCCATTTGGGTTGTTATCCGTGATCCACTCTTATTAGCCCCTATCGTAATGAATCACCTCCCCTATTGTAATAATCTGATTATCTGGTCGGCAGGTCAAGCTGAACCGTAGCTAATGCAAGTCTCGACTGCATAACAATCAATTAGCAAAGACGATTGATTGGTTAGTCTTTGATCATGTGTCACCTAGACCGTGAAAAAATGAAGGAGACTGAACCAAACCCTTTGTGGTATTGCTGGGAGTTAAGGTATATAATGGACCCACCATATTCTAGGAAGCACTATACACATCTATCAGCAGATGTGTTTGAAGTTTCACTGAGGATACGACAGACAAGAGCGATGTCCAACTTCATCATAGTTTGATATAATTGCTACGGTTTAATAAAGCACCAAATGTGTGAACCCTCAGCACTATATATTCACTGGCTAGCTAATACAAAATTATTTCTCAGATAAAAAAAAGAGTCAATATGGCTCGAGCAATGAAAATGGTAGATGTAAAAAGTGTAGAAGAGAAACAGGCCACAGACACTCACCAATCTATATTGTCAACTCAAAACTCCTCTTCCAGCACTTCGTTAGCCTCCCAATAAATATAATACCGCGGGCAGCAAGAAATTATTTGCTCACATGATTACAACATGATTATAAATGCATTACTCAAGTAAGCTAGTACCTATGTGGAGCTGACAGCTTCAAGTTAACTCAAAAATCAGATTGAAATTAAAAAAAGTAGCACAATGAAGGTCCTGTAGTAAGTTCATACCTAAATCAGCAGTTAATTGTCAGTAATCTCCATAATCAGAGCGTGACAGACAGACAGGACGACTATAACCATTTCATGCATGCATGCTGATTCATTTTAGTCAAAGTAAAATATTCATTTTCTTTCCTCACAGAAGTAATTAATTGAGGAGTAACGGATATTAATAGAATGGTCAACTTTTTAAACCCATCCCTTACCTATCATCTTTCCTGATTGGACGTTCTTCTGAAACACTTCAAAGACCTTCCTACACTTAAGCACGTGCTCTTCTGAGACAGTAGGGAGGCGTGGCCACATGACCTGGTGGTAGAAGGTGATAAGAGGCGGCGGGAGAGAGGTCGGCAAGTGGGCACCCGACAACCAGTGGTGGATCAGACACATTGCGATACAAAACTCCACCCCATCCAGACGACCGTTGCAATCCAGGTCAGAGAGCTTCCTGTGGTTAACAAACGAAACAATGGATTCAAATTCAGCTACAAGGGAAAGGAACATTGCAATGAATTGATGGAGTGTTTGCCGGTGCAGAAATGAGGACTCAATCAACATTACATATGTAGATTACCGTCACCTGTTTATTTATTTATTTATATTTATTTATTTGCTTATTTATTAATTTATTTGGGTTGTGATTACATGGGTGCGAATAAAACACTGAAATATAATTGACCTATTTACCCATATTGACAGCTAAGAGCCATACCTGGTGTAGAGAAATGACTAGTTCACACACATCTTACAGACTGTTTGCCAGTACACAGAGGATTGAGCTAGCAAGCTTACATCACTTCATCTCAGGCTAAATTTCTAGTCTTGTCCAATAAGGTAAAGTTAGTGCACTATGTTTATTGAGTTACCATGACTACAATGTTGTCACTAACAATGTCTAGGATTGGGCAATAATATGATAACTTAGCTGGCACTTGGACAAAGAAGGGACAATTTAAATGAGTTACAGAGAAATATTTTGGCAGGCATTATTTTCAACCTCTCTCTCTCTCTGTAAAATGATGGCCAAACATTATGTTAATGTCACATTACACAAAACAACCAATTCAATAATTAACTCTCCCTCAAATCAACATTGTAGTTTAAATGATCCTGTAAAATGTGCATGTCATTATTGCAGAGACTTATGGTAGCACATCTTAGCTTGACTAAGCCACATGATGGATACACAAGACACTAAGACTAATTCAAACTGTAACGTTGGCTAATATAGTAGTTAATATATGGGATAAAAATTAACCATGCTCAAACCAAAGGCTTGAAATATGTTCGAATTTTCATTCATTAATTTTATTTATTTATCTACTTGTCATTTTTTATTCATTTATTTATTTATTTATTTGTTTATTTACATTTCACTTATTATATATATATATATAATATGTATTTAAATATTATTTCTTTATTCATTCATTCATTTATTACGATTATTTATTTTTACACTAATTTTCTTCACCCTTTAATTAAAAAAGCCAATAAACACTTCACATACACTGGGGTTCTAATTTTCAATGTTAGGTTTAGCGGAGAGGGAGGTACAGGGCGGAGAGGGAGGTACAGGGCGGAGAGGGAGGTACAGGGCGGCTAAAAATAATGTACATGATCTAATTGCTGTGGGGATACAGAACTCACCAAATGTGGGCCAGGTGGAGAGGAGGAACATTGGTCTGGAGAAAGAACTCTCTGGCTCTGTCACCTGGAAGAAAGAACACAAAGAATGAGAGATGAGGGAGGCAGGCAATGTGAGGAAGCAATGGAATGAAACTGGTCTACTATCATGTGCTGGCTCATTAGAACAATGATTATAAGAACTATCACAGTTAAAGTATAGTTGACTTTACAAGGTGTAGGTTATTTAGGATTTAATACACTATTCCTCGGGCCTTTCAGCTCTCGGTCCTGCGAACCCCATACCAACAGAACATGTTGCAACTGACTCGTAACGCAGTAGGAAATGGGACAGCAACCACATTCACCTCCTAGGAGCAAGGTGGGCATGAAATAAAGTTCTTGAATGGAGCAATCTTATTGGATGGTTTGAACGACCTATGATGTAACTGGTGCGGTACCTTATTAAGCTGAAGTTTATTTCTCCAAGATAAGTTCAGGGGTCAACTAAGTTTATGGCAAGTAAACAACAACGATTACGTCAATAAGGTGAAGTGAAAATTTAAAATGCCAAGTAAATTAACCAGTGCTATTAATTAATGTAATCTACCATATGCTTATAAAAACTTGGCTCATGATAAGGCAACACCTAGTACTGGGCTGGCCAAAAAGAATGTCATCACAATAACATGATGAGCGCAACAAGAGGGGGAAATGAGTATGGCAGACCAAATATCTTGCACTTGACTAATTAGTGGAATTAAAAACAAACGAGGAAGCAAAACAGTAAAGACAAGCAACAAAGAATCTGAACAAAAATAACACAATCAAGACTAGCTAACTGTCATGGCCTCTCAAGCACGAGTAAACACTGACTCTATGTGTAGGTTAGATCTCTAGCAAGAGTGTCTACAAGATTTCAAACTGAGTAGGAGCTCTAGTTCAAATACAACATTCAAGACAAAACTGTCATGATCTCTCAAACACATCATTTGTCTGAAGTCACGAGTGACACTCACATTGCAGTAAAAAACATTGACATTTTAAGTGGACTTAATGAGTAATACTTCAGTCATCCAAACTTCAATTATCTGAACATTTCAGTTAACCAAATGCCTAAAATCTAATAATGACATGCAGGCACAAATAATTGCTTGACCACACCCCATCATTAGTGCTTTATAATAATTATATTTCTATGGTGTCCAGTTATCTGAACATTGCAGCCATCTGAATACCTCTCGGTCCCAACGTGTTTGGATTAACTGACATCCTGCTGGAATCTTTTTCTCTTTCCACGGGCTTTTTCTTTATCAATGTATATAGCTGTCACAGGGAATCAACTCAGGACCACTTGCTTAACACACGAGTATAAAATAAGTACAAAGCATTGTGTATTTGTTTACATGTGTGTGTGTGTGTGTTTGTTTACATGTGTGTGTGTGTGTGTATGTGTGTGAGTGCAGTTACCAGATCACAACGCGCAAACACACATGTGTGTAAAATAATCAACGACTCAGAAAGTGAAAGTTTACTTAGAAGTAGCTCAGTGAGGATAGAGCATTGTTAAGTCTGGCTGACACACCCACGTGCGAGCGGTGGTTAAGTCTGGCTGACACACCCACGTGCGAGCGGTGGTAAGTCTGGCTGACACACCCACGTGCGAGCGGTGGTAAATGAACCCGGTTGCACTTCCGAACTCACTTCTTTTACTCATTTAGCACTTGGCCGTTTTCACATACACCAAAATTAACGCTCTCTGGTAAACTGCATTCTTTTCCCAGATATATTATTTCACACTTTCGGCTTCCTCGAGACCAGCTTATTAATACTGTATCCTACAGGCCGAAAATTTATTAACATTTCTCAAAGAAGTACTGATCATAATCTGCTAAATATGGCAGGTCCTTGTAAGATAAAACATTAAGTTCCACTTGGAGAAATAATAATGTGGTCACTGATACTAAGTCAGTGTCTAGTAAAAAATGGCTGACATTAATTGTTCTGTGTGAGCACATAAACTCTGACAGGGGAAAATTAAAGGTGGGAGGTGGATTTATCAAGCACTCATAAATAACTTGGTGAAGTTGTCAGAACATCCACTGATTAATCAGGAGTAGGGTCCTTTGTCCCCCACTCATTTGACGGATTGATTGGGCCATATGCTGACATAAATTACCATGGAGATACATTTAACTGTTCCACTTTGGACATTCACAAGGAAAATGGAAACAGATGCACTATACAGAGATAAGCATGTGTATGTGCGTGTATGTTTGTGTGTGTGTGTGTGTGTGT
>WLWI01002058.1_pt1 | contig 17395 bp, 7 predicted proteins | sample 6701501 | NCBI WGS metagenome assembly WLWI01 (sample SAMN12718690, study PRJNA515312) | sponge metagenome | isolation source: marine sponge | host: Mycale hentscheli | place: New Zealand: South Island, Marlborough, Capsize Point | collected 2014-11-01
AGTAGTATAATGATGTGTACTTGTGGTACTGTAAAACCAGTACATAGTGATGTGGTTGTGATAATATACTACTGTGTGTACTTCAGTACTTTCCCTGTCAATTTATGACAACCAGTTGGTTAACATGAAAAATCTTATGAATATTTCATTTTTTATTTCTTTTCTGTAAAGACATTCCAGCAAGAATTTAATGTTTAAAGCAGATCAAGACCAACTTTTTCCTTATGCAAAAATAAATAAAAAATAAAAAAAAGGTACACCAGTCCGCAAAGAGAAGAGTTAAAATTTGGACTAACGTTTCTAACGGTATTAACTGAAGCATGTCCGATAATCTCAAAGTTGCTATTGGGCTCAAACAGAGTGCACGACTTATTCACCTTCTAGTTGCTGAATTCTGAGCTTCTTTATAAAAATAAAGTTAAGCGAACAGACGCTCAACAGTAAGTAATCTAATAGACATGCTTTAAAACACAATTATAAAAAAATGAATCCTGGTGCACTCGTTTCAATAATGTATTATAGGAATTATTACGTCAGAGTAATATATGTACATATAATCAATTTTTTGAAGAAGCTGTGCCAATTCCAAGAATTCTCAGCTCTAACAGTCAAAGGATTAATAAATATCGTATTCTAATTCATGTCTATATTAGTTAAATGTAAATTTAAAAAATAATTAAATGCATGTGTCTTCCTAATAATTAAGATTGACATTTGATAAATTAGCGGCAATATAATATAGCCTAACATGTTTATGTGAGGATGAGTTTTGGTTAGTCTGCCCTCTTTACTTCTCAAAATTTGCTGGTGATTTGATTGTGTGCAGTAGAGATGTTTTCATTTGGTTAGTGTCATAGCAAGTGGATATATTCCAAGTTATATACATACATACGTGGTTACTCATTATGGATGTATATACAGTAGGCGTCAAAATAATGTGCCGGTTTTCGCACTGTGCGATGGGCATAGTACGGCAAAACCGTTGTCGTAGTTTACCCGTTTTTTCGTCAAACGTGTGAACGACTAAGGCCGTACCGTTTGTAGGAAACGTCGCAGTTTCCGCAGTTTAGGAATCAGGAGGTTTTGGGTTATTTTCCTTGTCACAGGTAACACAGAAGTAATGCACTATTTGGCTAAAAGGAAAAAAAAGAGCTTTTTTTCAATTGTATCTTTATATATATACTTTTTTTTTTTTAACTGCATCAGGATCACTGAGACATCCTGGAGTGGGTAGGAAAGCAAAATAATGAGAAAAGTTGTAGGAGTCTTTTAAATACATGAAGACCACTGCTAGTTAGTTGCATGAGCAAGGGCCCTCTTCCTTTATCTTGCTATTAAGGTTTTCAGGATGGACATTCAGTAAAGCTGCATTCCTAGTTGGCAGCAACAACACCAAGAACAAGTAGCTAGTAGTAGTAGTCGTATGCTAACCACATAAGTGTGATCTGTAGCTTGTCGTAACAAACTTGCTGCAGCTCGGTGTAGCACATCGAACAGCAGTATAGCATAATCATTTTAACAAGAGCAGTAAAATGTTATTAGTATTAATAATACAACAACAACAATAATATTAACAAAATATTTCATAGGAAGCTCAAACGGTCAGGTGAACAGAATTGTGAATAATTAAGCTATCCAGCATCGGTTGTGAAGCTGAAACTGGATTTCATGTCATCGCTTGACTGAAAAGAGTACAGTTCCAGAAGAATCACACAGCGAACTGCCCTGTGGTTTATCTTTTCAATAAGAACAATATTAAAACAAATGCAATTCTTTATGATAGTTTTGTACCCACTCTTAGGCTTTGTAATCATAACTTTGTCGTTTGTTAGTATTCAAATATAATTGCTAAAATGATTTTTTTTTTACTTTAGACCTAAACACCCTTTGGTTTTAGATTAGTCAGCTGCTTCATTGTGAGGGGGTGGTGTTATTACCACAAACCTATTAGTGATGTGACCAAATAAGGGCAATACTTTCACTTGAGTTAGGCACACTATAAACAATAACAGAAACAACAATCATAGGCATTGTTAGTTATATATTTCTATATCCCTATCCCAAACTATTAAATCCTAGGCTGCAACCTTGACCATTCTAGACAATCCAAGTTTAACTTCACAACTTGGCTGCTCATTTCCACTTATCGTTAAAACTCGAGCAAATTATCTTGTGCACTATGGCAAAACGGTCGCGCAGTAGTACGCCCGTTCTACGGTGCGAAAACCGGCACATTATTTTGACTTCTACTGTTACTATTTTACGAGAACAAAACTATTTTGCAAACGGTTACTCCATCCTCATCTATACAAAACTGATGCAGAGAATTATTTATTGGAGTTAAAAATCATAGTATCTTGTGAACTCCACGGGATATCATCAACCTGTCACCACTGTTTTGTTTTGTTTTTTCCCAAAGGTGGTGGACAGGGAATGAAATGCACTTCTAGTTGTATTGTGTAGTGACCCGCACTGCATTATAACTGGACATATTTATTCCATTGAAAACAACAATATCATCACATATTCTTTAACACCATTCAAAATGGTAACTACTGTATAAAGTAGTTAAACGTTAATGTTATGTCAGTTGTAATTGGTCAACAAGTATTCACACATCGAGTTTATACATCTGTGTTTGTGGATAACCCCGTACCTGTTCCTATATTGGTATTATTTCTATGTTGCATAACGTAAACTTAGTGATTTAAGATGAAAATGATAGTGTTGTTGGTTGTTGAGTCCAAAGTACATAAATGGAAGTTTCAGGTCACATACACTCACGTAAATTATCCTGAAAGTAAACGTTACTACTTGTGGTTGTTATAATTATGGTGAATATTTTGAGATTCTAATGAAAACTAAAAACATCCAAAGTTTTAGTTTTCATTAGAATCTCAAAATTTTCATTGTGATCGATATCTGATTAAAGTTGTTTCTCTTCAACTGTTTCCCCATGATTACCATATACCAACGAATAATTGGGGGATTAAATGTTTATAAAACAAAACGTTTAATACAAACCATGAACAAATCCTTTGAAAGAGATTTAGTTTTTATCAACTGTGTCATATGTCTGTAAACTTACTGTTAGGGACTATCCAGCATGTTGAGGACTTGATCCCAGCCTAGTCTGTTGACATGCACTACACCAAGCAGAAACAGATTAACTAGTGCAGTGTAGACACACGAGTGGGTATGGTAACGTCAGAGTTCCAGTAAGAACAGTCAACTCGACCACCTGACTCCATCAGAAGAATTCTATACAAGAGAATAAAGACAGAGGTCGTAAATCTCTCCTCGTTCTACCGTTGACTGGATCCTCTGAATATAGGCTGTCCACTAGCTATGAGACAGACCCGATATTTAATATTACCAAGTAGGTAGAATAATATTGCTTGACCAACAGGTGGTATGCACAATAAGAGATAAAACTTGTAACTAAGGTGAATGACAGTAATCTAGGTGATATATACAAACAAAAAATGAAAGATCGACCACGACAATTGACGATGATCGACGGTACACGAAAATATGAATAAATGAACATGCGTGAATAATAATGTTAATAATGAAATAAAATGTAATTACTATTACCGTTTGGAACAATGCAAGAATTGATTGGAACCAACCATTAAGAGTATCATGTACATTATATTTATGTATAATTATAATATGTACATGTATGTAGCTATTTATTTAGGTATGTATGTACAGGGTGTATGTATTGCAAATTCAGCTCATAATATTAATTTTCTTTATGTGAGCGTTATACATTGGCTACTACATGCAAACTGTTCAACGCATATTTCCATAGACCTATGCATGTGTGTTTCATGTAACATGCAGGGATTTGGGGTGCTTCCGTGCATGTTTCACATTACATGCATTGAGCATACATGTTCCCTGCTTAAAAGAAAATGTTGCATGCTTTTAGCAAGCATGTTACATCCTTGTTCTATAATAAAACCCAGTACTTAGCCTCATCATAAATCATCATCCATAAAAGTATGTAACATTCCATCAATGATTAGTTCATATGTATAGCTTTCTCTGCTCCTATTTATCACAAGATTTGTCAAGTCTCAGTTTAACATATCCATAAATGTACTGGTATACTTCAGTTCACAATACTTTAATATAAGTAATTGGCGAGTGAGCAAGACACTATCGGGGATAACACAATTGAAAATTGGGGATATTGGTTTGTATTGTATTATATGTTTGGACGTACATATGTCATTTTTGTACTTTGACCCTGGTGTTTTTGTTTTAGTTCGGTGTTTGACCCCGTCCCAAATTTCACTAAACAGAATCCTCTGGTTTGTCGATCATTACCCATATCAGCCTTGTAATGGAATGGTTTACTGCTTTGAATTCCTTCGCGAGTGCAGTTAAAACTTAAAAACTTACTTGAGTTCCATTTCTATTCGAGTTAGTGGCAGTGGTAAGTTAAGAGCTCTTTGTCATAGTTATAAGCCGTATGCTACAGTATTTACTTGAGAATTTATTGTCCATTAGACTAACTACGAAGGTAAGTCTTGTGTAGGTATGTTCAGTTGTGTGAAAGTTTGTGCGTTACAGCCACTACTTAGCTAAAGAGAATCACAGAGAAAATATTTATATAATGTGTATTGTTTTGTTGTTGTATTTTCAAATTCAAAGTTAAGGAGTAGGGTGGGGGGGTGGAAGGATAGGGCGGAAAGCAAGTACAGTATTAGTATGAGTAATAGCACGGGTAACTGCTATTCGGGATTAAGGTACGAGGCGAAGTTGAGTGCTATTTCAGTTGCTTTACGAGTGCTATTTATCCCTAATAGCACAGGTTACCTGTGCTATCACTCGCTAATAGTAGGCCAGCTTTTTAAGAAGTCATTTGCAATTGTAGCTACACTGTATCGTTCACTCACTATTTCCTTATTTGAGGATTAGCTTCAGCTGGAAGTTCTTTTTCAACGTATGGCTCCTCTTAATCTGTTGAAAACATTCCGTCTAATACGGGTAGAGCTTCTGTGGTAAAGAATGACATTGTCTCCAACTAGAAACTACTCAAATTTTACGTTTCCAAGGTTAACACTGCAAGCATGTGCACTTACCCATACTATTTCACTTAGCTACCGAGGTAGATCACTTAATTTCCACTTAGTTACCATGCTATTTCAATTAGTTATGCACTATTTCAATTAGTTACACGCTATTTCAATTAGTTACGCGCTATTTCAATTAGTTACACGCTATTTCAATTTCCCTGTGTGATTTCAATTGAACAACGATCTTCCCATACATTTTTGAATGGGCAACTTACTGCCGTATTATTAGGAGATATACAGTAGGACACAAAAAAAAAGTTCGAATTCCGTTCCATAGTACGGCCGTAAAACGGTAGTTTTTTAATCGTAGTTTTTATCGTTATGTTCCGTACCATTTTGACTAAACGGCCGACACTGTTTACTAACTTTCCCATCAATTCACAATATTTTCTAGCTAGAAACTCTTCCATAGCTATATCAGTAAGCTAAGACCTTGTATCGACCATTAACTGCTATGGGGATAGTGCAATAAAGCTCGTACAAACATTTAACTTGCTTCAATAAAACTGCAGACTGAAGTTCCGATTGGCACAGAGCTCAAACGAGGTTTGCACTTCATAGGTCTTCTGTTTGCTACTAATGGACCACCAGTAGTAAAAATCTAAGCCCGAGAAGGCCCTAACTTCGAGAAAACGTCGATACTGTGCGGTGGTCGAACTAGCAATTTTTTGCGAGACAACTTCAAATAGGACAGCTTCAATTTTTTTAACCCAAAAAGCTCCGCCTCAGGAGCCTGTAAACAAAAATCAGAACGTTTTATTGCATAAACGATTTTTTATATTTCTTTGAGCGAGACATACGGTGAGTGAGAAAGATTAAAACAGTAACGCGGTCGAACGGAACAGCTGTTCTTTAATAAACGGTGTACCGTTTCTCCCCGTTTTTTAATCGTGTGACGGTCGTTCTATGAAACGGAATTCCAAACTTAATTTTGTCTTCTACCTACTGTAATAGCATGTAAAACTGTGGTATTCACAACATGAGTGGAGCGAAAAAATTCACGAGGCGGAGCCAAGTGAAATTTATTTGCCGCACGAGTGCTATTTATCCAAATACCACAGTTTTCTGTGCTATAATTATGTTAATACTATAAACCTAGTTCATTTCCAAGAAAGCCTTAATCCTGTATTATATTTCCGTCCAAGAATATTTTTTATTCCGGTTCTGGTATTATTCATACGTTTCTTACCGTTTCTAAATAGCGGTTCCGGAATTTCTCCACGACATTACCTAGCGGTTAAAGTCACAATGACATCACCGTTACCAATTCGATCATTATTTCAGTTTTCCACTTTCAAAATAATACCACACTTTTTTTGTATTGAAAAATGACTCGGTTATAATACATTAAAAATTGACTTGTTAAACTTGTATTTTATATACTTTCTATTCTTTGCTGCCTACTCTATACAGCGGATTGTGAAGTGAACCCTTCCAGAAGCAAGCTTACCTGAAATTGGACTCCTACGGCAAGAAACACGGAAGACATGAGCCCTCCAATTTCACACCCTACGGAGCGAGCTACAGTTGCAGTTCAAGGCTACAGTGCCCGTTTTTGCATTTTACTGACCTTGGAGCTCAAGCCCAACAAACTTACAGAAGCTTTTTCCGATTCACAATTTACTTTTCTAATTATGCACAGCAGTAGTTGTTTCATGACAGACTTTGACGCTTTACTTCCGTTGTGTACCTTTATTACGTAATCTCTCTCTGTAACTTCATTTGTGTAGCCTTGTGTAACTCTATTCCAAATTTAGAACGGCTCTGATACGTCATTCTGTAGTTTTGGCAAGGTGCAGAAGCTAGAAGTAATGGTATGCATACTTTATTCCATAACAGCCCCGCCCTTTCGGGCGGTTAAGGAATACGCACATTTTGTTGTCAGTGAAATCTTTCATTATTGAGTGGCTCAGAGAAGATCAAGTTTGGAAAAAATTAATGAAACACGGGAACAACGAATGGAGAAGGCGGCGAACAGCAGACTTCTAACGGGAACTGAGCGCCTTGAACAGCTTCTCGCCGAGCGGCTTGTTCCTGACTCCCCTCTTCTTCAGGCCCTCGTTAAATTACGCATATGCGGTAAAGGGGATTCAATGCCATAGTAACCTCTCCCCTCAACCGTTTGAATTGAAAAAGAAGCAACAAAATCAAGTCACGTTATTTAAAATTTTCTTTGTGATATTCTTAATAGCAGTTGTAACGCACAATACTTTCACACAACTGAACATACCTACGCAAGACTTACCTTCGTGGTTGTCTAGTGGACAATGAATTGTCAAGTAAATGCTGTTGAGTAGGGCTTATAACTGTGACAAATAGCGTATTAACTTGCCACCGCCACTAACTCGAATAGAAATGGAGCTCCCATAAGTTTTTGCTTTTTAACTGCACCCGCAAAACAATTCAAAGCGGTAAACAATTCAATTTCTAAGGTGATACGGGGTAATGATCGCTAAACCAGAGGATTCTGTTTAGTAAAGTTTGGGACGGGGTTGAACACTGAGCGAACACAAAAATACTCGAAGGTCAAAGTACAAAATGACATACGTACGTCCAAACATATATATAATATATATTACAGACCGACCTGTGCTGAGTGGCACAGACGGACCTGTGCTGGGAGGCACAGACGGACCTGCGCTGAGGGACACAGACGGATCTGAGGGGTACAGACAAACCTGCGCTGGGAGGCACAGACAGACCTGCGCTGGGAGGCACAGATGGACCTGTACTGGGGGGCACAGATAGACCTGTGCTGGGAGGCACAGACAGATTTCTATCACCTCCATTATGACTAACCAACTTGGGACCTGTATAATATTATCACAGTCATAGATGAGACTGTACATTAGATTTATCAAAAAAATATATGTAATTTTATGCTGACCTTGAAAAAATTGATAAATTTTAGACTAATTATTTGATATACAGCCATGCACATAAGCTTCATTTTTTTGCGTTCCATACACTACATAAATATAATTATTTATTAAGTATAAAATAATGATTCAAACATGACTGTTGACAGATTGTATTCTGTAAGTATGATGTTCAAATGTCAATGTTATCATGTTTTGCTATAGGTACCTCTACTGGAGTAGCATCTTTTCTTCTGCCTTGCTGCAGAAAGCTGTTTCTTCCTCTTTGTGCCTGCTCTGCTATCCATACCAACCACAATTAGATAACAGGCCACGAGCCTCTGCTTTGAATAAGCAATAAGATCACTACCCATTAAACAAGCACCCAAGCTATCTGAATTGCAGCTGTTCATGAAAATTCTGTAATAAGCACACTACATGTGGGATCTAATTAACATGCATGGCAACATGCATGATTTTTTTGTAACTTGCACATGTTTCAATACATGCATGCTACATGCATGAAGGACTAAACTGAACACACATGTTACTCAAACATGTAAGAAACGCAACTGCTACATATGCTGGTTACATGCATATTTGTGTCAACATGCATGCAGCTAGGCAGTAACAGGCATGTTACATGCATTATTTTCCAGTAGTATTTGCTACTTTTTTATTTTAGGGCTGAATTTGAAAAAAAGCAAACTGTCAGCTCTGCATAGGTTCAAGCTTATGCAGTTAACACCCCCTATTGTCACGTCACAATCACGTTAAGAAAATAATTTCTTTCTGCCTGTGGTAACTTTTGCTTAATGTTGAAAAGTTAGTGAGTGCTGGAATTCCGGAGTTTTGCATGTGAGATCTCGGGCATGTTTAACTACTCCTTTTTGACAGCAATTATCTCATCAACTATTTTCATTGCTTGAGCTGTATTGATACCTGATTAGAAATAGCCAAATAAATTTATTTTTTCAGTTCGAGAAATGATTCTATTATAAGCCATCTACTGTATAGTAGTGCTGGGGTTTCACACATTCACTCTTATTATTATTTTATTATTCTGTTGATTGAATTTACTTATGATTATTATTGGCCCAGATTGTGTGAACAGAGTAAAATGATTTGAAACACTCGTAGTTATTAAACTTGGTTAACTATTGCATGATTAACATTACTTGGTTTCATAATGTAAGTTTACATACATAGTAGCTAGTACGTATATATTTACCACGCGTATGTAATTCCACTATGTTGTGTGTTGTTGTTGACCTCATCATGTTAGTGTGTGTGTCAATATTTGTTCCAGAAAGTTTAAATGAAATAAAATATTAAATATTTATACAATTATCAAACATGCTAACTATATTTATTGTATTGTTTTATAGTTAGTAGAGAACTTGGTTATAATAATACAATTTAATTTTAGGAGAAATTGTCAGTGTACGGCATTATAGCATGTCCTGATATTGCAAAGGTAACCATGTCATTATTATTGTTGTTATTAATTATTATTGTTGTTATGATTATTTTGATTATTATTATTATTATTATGATTAGTATTATGATTATTATTATTAGTAGTAGTATTAACCCTCAGTGCGCATGTGCGAGAGGGTTTTATAGTAGTCCGTTTGTTTTTCATTCATTCATTCATTTGCTCTGCCAACAGCAGATCTCGAAAATAGCGGACTTTTATGCCACGAGAGAAGACTAACTCAGACTAGATGATGATTTAAGTCCCTTTAATTTGCCACTTTTCAAATTTCGGCTTAGTTTTTAAGAAAGCGAAAGAAATGGTAGACTATGGTGAGTGCTGCTATACAGCCACACCCATTTAATCGCTTTTTGCATATTTTGAGTTGAATTGTCACAATTTTTTCATCTTGTAGCTTGCTTAGGCTCTAGAGCCTTATAAGCTGAAGTGGATGGAGGAGTGTTTACATCCTGATGAATACCATGGTTACAGTGAGCTGAAGAAAGCACTCACTGGGACAACTCTCATTACCACTCTTTACCGAGTATTCTCAGTAAAGAGTCTAATTATTTTTTTTTTGTTCTTGTGAGCAACTAATGTGAGGTGAACATTTATATGCTTAGTGATACTTGTTACGCAGTTTTTACCTGCCATATTCATTTTTTTAAAGACTTAAACTTTCTTTTAATGTTAAGCTTCATTTTAGATTGAAGAACAGAATTTCAATTTACTGTTACATTGTTAGTGAAGCACTTTCTATTCATGACTGGGTATCATGTAAAAATCAATTTAAATTTCGCATGCGTGAACTTGTTTACTCTAACTAAGTGTACTTGTATATTAGCATATGGTGAGAAAGCTCCTCCATGTGTTTATCATAAAGTTGATGTTTTTTTTATAAAAAAATTAGTTTTGCTTTCCATACTCGTCTGACAAGTATTGAAAGAAAAACTAATTTTTTTCTCAAAACAGAGCTATAACATATAAATATATATTTATATGTTATAGCTCTGTTTTGAGGGAAAAAATTAGTTTTTCTTTCAACACTTGTCAGACGAGTATGGAAAGCAAAACTAATTTTTTTATAAAAAAAACATCAGTTGTAACATGTTGTAGCTGATGTATTACAGTCACACTGCTGTAACCATGTCCACACTTAGTAGATCTTTTTTTCTAGCTATCATTGGACCTCCAATAATCTATAAAATAAACAGACACAAAAAAATTGTCCTGCTTACTTTAATGCCTATTCTGGTGCTTGTGAGGCCACCAGCTTCGAGATTCATTGTTAAATGACAGACTGACTGACAGACTAACAGGCAAAGTGAGTAATTCTGTCATGCATGAACACTGGGGATTATTAAGCTATGGGACATCTACACTGGAATGGAAATACTGAATTCTTATAACAATATTGAAGAAAAATGTATGACAAGTACATATATGTACTTTCAAACTTGAAGGTTCAAATAATTTACAGTGGTACATACATAGTTAACGAATTACATTTGTATAGACACATTACACAAAACCTAGCACGTCTATTATAAATGTATCAGATTCAGCATTAGTGTATCACTAAAATTACTATAGAATTATAGAGAAAATTTTGCTTTCATCTAGAGCTGGGTGATGTACCGTTATTATCATTGCACGAAAAAACCCTAGTAACATTGAGATGATATTTCAATTGTATTCACACAATATTAGATTCTCATAAAACATTGGTATGGGTCACTGAATAACTGCAGGAATTTCACACGCATGACAGTTATGAGGTACAACCGTTATTGTTTGTAAACTTGGTTAACTTTGTAGCACTTTTTTTGAAGCGGTGCAGTAAGTTGGAGGTCCGCAATTTGGTGCACTACAAGCCGAGCTGATACTCTACTGCAAGACAATGAGTTTATTTTCATTCAATATTACTTTATGGTTTAATTGCATTTTTTCTTTTTATAAGATATTGAACATTTTTAAGTCATGGTGCAGTTCATTTTTTTAACTCTACCCATGTATAAAAAAGTTGTCGTTCTCATGATTAGATTCAAAGAAAAACTGATACAAAATTTGGAACTTCCATTCCACTCGCACTTCTTATGAATTAACCCCACCCCCAATTCTCGTAAAAAAATTTCAGTTCATGTGTATTGGTTCTAAAAAGAGCCCACCTATATCAAGAGTAAACGTACATCAATGCAACAATAACGAGAGTCAGAAGAGAGGGCAGTTTCTTAGAGATAGCCCGAGGTGAAGGTCTTAGAATTGTGCAGCTTGGGAAGTCTTCGCTCCTCAGAAATCGAGCTTGCTAGATCCATCTGCTCGAGTTCAGATGCGAAGAGCCTGGAGAACGGTTACAGGAGGAGAGGCAACCTGGCGCACATTGCCGCATGATAACTATTATATGTAGTGTTTCTCTAAACTGCCATGAGACAACCTGAAACCAAAGACACCACAACTTCGCGAAGTATACTTTTTCTGCTACTGCGCGATTGTCACGGAGCAATGATAATAACGGTACATCACCCAGCTCTAGATGAAAGTACAATTTTCTCCATAATTCTATAGTAACTTTAGTGATACACTAATGCTGAATCTGATACATTTATAATAGACGTGCTAGGTTTTGTGTAATGTGTCTATACAAATGTAATTAGTTAACTATGTATGTACTAGCTGTTGCCAGATATTCTCGGTGCTGTTGGTGTTCCTGTTGTGACGAGGATGGTTGAGGTAGAGTTTGAGGTCACTAGAAGAAGGTTTGTGAAAAAAGTTGCAGTCACGGCTGCTGGGATGTTGTGCAAGAAAGTATGTTTTCGGTTCTTATGAAGAGAGTGTGTCTTGAAAAACTTCTCGCAGAGGCCTGTGAGTCTGAGGAGTTGTTGTCCGAGAGTGTTTCTGTCTCTGATGAGCAGGCAGGAGGGGTGGAACAAGCAGCTGTAATTGCTGTTACTCGTTTCATGCAGAAGAGAATTCAGGCTGAGAGTGCCGTTGAGTCTGGCGAGGAGGCTCCAGTAGATTTAGGCTGTCCAGAATTAGTTGATAGAAAGTTAGGCATACTGAAGAAGGCAATTGCAGAGAATAGTTCATTGAGGCACTGCAAGGAACTTGCAAAAGGAAATAAAATGGGGTATGTGTTGAAAGATGGTTTGCTGTTCCACTGAGATGTAGATCAGGTCATGGATGTCAGAGAGAGGTTGGTTTTGCCTAAGAATAAGAGGCAGGTAGTATTGAAACTAGTTCATGATGGGTGTGGGCATGTTGGGAGCAAGAAGATGAAAGAGGGTATCAAAACAGATTTACTTGGCATGGGTTGAGTGTAGATGTGAAACACTATGTATAGTCATGTAAAGTATTCCTAAAATGTAACTAGGCTGGGAATAGGCAGTCTCAGATAGTTGAGAGGCCCATCATTACAGAGCCATTTGAGTCAGTGGCTGTGGACATTCATTTGTCTGACTAGTAGATGGCCTGAGACTTTCAGCTATCTTCCAGTCAGTTCTAGAGCAAGTTCTAAGGAGGCAGAAATGCTTCAAACTACATTGATGATATGATTGTATTTAGTCGTAGATGGAAAGAACATTTAGTGGATGTGGAAAAAGTAATTGTGTGTTTGGGAGAGGTTGGTCTTAAGCTCAAAATGAAGAATGTCAATTCGGAAGAAAGTTCATGTCGTATTTAGGTCATCAGGCTAGGTGTGGCATGTTGTCTGTTTCAGAAGTTAGAGTTACTTCTATGGCTTATTACGGAAAACCAAGAACTAAGAAGCAACTGAGGTTATTTCTGGGTTCCATTGGATATTATAGGCTGTTTGTAAGGGAGTTTGCCAAGCTCTCTGCTTCTCTAACTCCTTCCGTGTCTCTTTCCGCTGCGTTCAAGGTCAAGTGGACACAGGAGATTGACGAAGCTTTCAGGATTTTACGTGAGTCTCTGTGTAAGTGTGTTGTGTTACATATTCCATGTGTTTCTGATGGTTTCATTTTGTATACGGATCCGTCTGAATGTGGTCTCGGTGTGTGTCTTTACATTCTCAGGGATAAGGAAGAATTTCCAATTGCCTTCTTCAGTAGGCAACTTCGTTGGGCAGAGAAAACTTTCTCTGTAATGAAACTGGAGGCATTGGCCATAATTGCTGCTGTCCTTCACTTTGAGTTTTACTTTTATGGATCATCACTCGTAGTGTACACAGATTATAGAGCACATTACTAGACATTATCTCAATAGGTGGTTAAAGAGGCTGGAATTACAAGATAGAGAAATTAATATCAGATACCGACCTGGAAAGATTAATGGGAATGCTGATGGTCTGCCAAGACAGGATTGGGACGAGGAAGATGACTCGTCGAAGGTCGTTGGTGTTAGTCAGACTTTACCTGCTGGTAAAGTCTTGTAAAGGAGAGCTTGGGACCGCCATCCGATGAAGATGTGAAAGAGAAAAGAATGAAAGATAAGAGAATAATGCTGTATAGTTAATTTTTGTGTCACGTCATTGTATTTCCATTTATAACAAGGTGTGTGCAGGTGTGCTGACTCACACGGCTGGGTAAGGTCTACCCATTCCCGCTTCCACTAAACAGAATCTTTCTGTTTAGTGCTCCTATATCATTCAAGGAAATTTAATCCTTTTCCCTTTTATATTAGGTTTGTTTCTAAATGTCACTAAACGAACTTGCACTGCCTGAAAAGAGTCTATTGACAACCATAACAAAATCCGTAAAGTGTGCTGATTATTAGATTTGACGAAAAGTTGACAAGACTTTAGATGTTATCAAACTAGTTATCAACTGATTATACACTAATTTACGATTTTGTTATGGTTGTCAATGGACACTTTTCATGCAGTGTTAGGTCTTAAAAACTTGCTGTTAGACTCAGCACTGTGAAGTAATTATTTAGAACTTCTTGTTTTTCAAGTCCCAAAATGTTACGGTAGTATTGAGATCCTTTACCTGACATAATTTTTTTTTAAACTCGGCCATTTATATCGTAGGTGTGAGTGCTTGTTGTCAAGATAGCTAATGGCAATTCAGGTAGTTTTAATGTGATCTTAGAGACTACAGAAAATACTAGTACTCGAGAAATAGAGGGAAGAAAGTAGTTCTGTATTTGTTAGCTAAAGTATGATCACAACGGCTACATACTTTAACTTTTGGAAATGAACTGATAAATTCTTTTGAAGTGTTTACTTTGTGCACAGACTCGTTCGCCATTTGCGCTCAAACACATCACTAGTATATATATGTAATAGTTAAACTGTTATTTGGAGAAACTATTGCTGATCACTGTCTCGATCCCATGGGCGAACTGTGAGGTGGTTTCTTTTTCTTGCGATAATTCCAAGAGTTACCATAGTTTAACTAGCTTATACCATAGTTACCTTTTCAAGGTAAAGACCAAATAAAAAGTGAAAATATTGTTGTTTGGAGTGGAAAAATTGTTTAGCTTATGCAGCAAAGGTCATTCCAAACACCGAAAACCAAATAACTGCATTTCGTCCCCTTTCCACTACCTTCTAACAAACACAGTTGAGATTGAGCGATGATACACTGTATTAGAGAAAAGTCAATAATTTTCCTAAGGTATACAGCATTTTTAAAGCGAGTAATTGCAGCTAATGTGTTACCATAAGTGGTAACTAATATGTTTGTGTACGCTCAATGGAGTCTCGCTCCACTACACTCGCTCACATACAGATGGCTGGGTGTGGTATGCATACGCAAGATTTTCCGATCTTTTGCTATCTCAGTTTTTTGCATTGTTCACTTTCGCCGGTTCAATAGACCAATAATATTGTAGAAGTCCTGACTACATTTTGTTTTGTGTAAACTAGTGATGTGCTTGAGCACAAATGGCGAGCGAGCCTAAAACAACACTATTGTTAAACGTTTGATTTTAACTTCTCACATTCAAGCTACTAAAAAAAAGTCGAATTTTTTTATTACGTATATATATACGGTAAAGGCGATTCAATGCCATAGTAACCACTCCCTGCAACTTTGAATTGAAAACAAAAGCAAAAAACAACAACAACAAATCATATTATTTAAACGTTTTTCTTTATAATTAGCTAAGTAGTAGTTGTAACACACAATACTCTCACATAACTGAACACAACTAGACAAGACTTACCTATGTGGTTGATCTAGTGGACAATGAATTTTCAAGTAAATACTTGTTTTGGAATGACGCTATGACAAATAGCGTATTAACTTACCACCGCCAATAGAAATAGAACTCCTGTAAGTTTTTAATTTTACCTGCACCTGCAAAAGAATTCAAAGTGGTAAACAATTCAATTTCTAGGGTGATAAGGGTAATGATTGATAAACTAGAGTATTCTGTTTAGTGATGTTTGGGATGGGATTGAACACAGACCTAACACAAAAATATGTGAGGGTCAAAGTAAAAAAATGACATACGTATGTCCATACGTACACTAGTGGTGTGCATGAGCACAAATATTGAGCAAGCCTGTCTAGTTAGGTAACAAAAGTTTAATATTATTACTACATAATTAATATTTTAGCTTAGTTCATGCAAAATGGTATAATAGCAGTTATAACCATTTTTTAGGCAAACAAATAACAATTATTTCACTCTCTTATAAAAAAAGCAAGCGTTCCGCAGGAATTATCTTACAATTTGGAGTCTGAGTTTGAAGTAAGACTTTCTTAATGCTGTAGTATCAGAAAAAACTGAGGTCAAACTAAATAGCCGTGTTTTTATGAGAAAAAAGATTCCGCCCGTGTGTTTATAGGACATCCGTGCACATAATATATACATCGAACATATACCGGATTTTGCATTATCACTAGTGGTGTGCTTGAGCACAAATGGCGAGCGAGCCTGCTTTTTTTAGGTTGCTTAAAACTACAATATTGTTACAAGATCATGATGATAAAAAAATAGTTATTCTATATACAGCAGTTGACCATTAATTACAGCAAATAAATACTGAACTACTTTTTTACCTTAATTTCCTGAGTAGTGATAAGTCTGTAGTATCAAATTTAAGCCATTCTGACTACTTCTGTCAATAATTCTTGAACAAGCTCTAATCAGCTACAAAAAAAAATAAAGCCCAAGTTATTCTTGTAATGTAACCAACAAATATGTAATTATATACTTATCTCAGCTTCCCCAGAGTAGTGGTAGTGCTCTCACCTACAAAACAGAAAGGCCAGAGTTATTTTTGTAATTTTAACTTACAAATATGGAATTAAGTACTTAGCTCAGTTTCCCTCTAGTAATGGTGGCTTCCTCAGCATTTTTATAAGATATTCTGACAGTGGTACCTTCTGCAGTATCCAATTTTAGCCATTCTGACTACCTCAGTTACGAGTAACCGGTGAACTAGCTCGCAGCTCTAACAAAAAATAATAGCCAGGGTTATTTTTGTAATTTTAGCTAACATGTATGGAACTTACCTCAGCTTCTTCAAAGTAATGGTGGCTTCCTTAGTATTATTATTTAGCCATTCTGGCTACCAGTGCACTTGACAATCAACAAAAGCTGCATTTTTAGCAGCTCCAAAAAAACGACGAAGTTTTGAAATTAAGTCTGGTAAAGGGTTTTCAATGGCATAGTAACCAGTCGCAGTAACTTTTTGGGACTTGAAAAACAAACTTTTCGCAGGAATTATCCCAAAATTTCAAGTAAGACTTTCTTAATGTTGTCGTATCAGAAGAAAGTGGAGTCATGCCTAAAAGGCCTTGTTTTTAGGAGAAAAACGGTACCCGCACGCGCGTTTAAGGGCATACGTACAATCCATACATTATTGGCGAGCGAGCGTAGCGAGCGAGACACTTACAGGGGTAACACAATCGAAAATCGGGGATGTTTATTTGTTGGCGAGCGAGCGAAGCGAGCGAGACACTATCAGGGGTAACTCAATCGAGATTTCGCTATATTTATTGGCGAGCGAGCGTAGCGAGCGAGACACTTACAGGGGTAACACAATCGAAAATCGGGGA
>WLWI01002062.1_pt1 | contig 17372 bp, 15 predicted proteins | sample 6701501 | NCBI WGS metagenome assembly WLWI01 (sample SAMN12718690, study PRJNA515312) | sponge metagenome | isolation source: marine sponge | host: Mycale hentscheli | place: New Zealand: South Island, Marlborough, Capsize Point | collected 2014-11-01
GGCAGCTACAATGCTAAAGTAAACTTGCTAAAGTAAACTTGCTAAAGTAAACTTTCTGGCGTGCTTCAATTGAATTTTAATTGAATTTTAATTTTGGGCCGGAAACACGGAAGAATTCGCTTGACACGCACCGGGAAAATATCATAGCCCCAGGAAAAATCACCGGGAAAATATCACTTTTAATCCATGGGTGTTACCGCAGCAACCATGGTATAAATACCATTATACATAAAATTTTAATGTGAAACTATACAAAACTTTCAAATGAAGTAGTGAACATTTTACGTAAAATGCTAAAATTTATACTACATAAAAATAATAGGTATCCATATTCTGTGGGAGAATTATGATCAGAAACGAAATTATGCTTAAGTTTTGTAAATACAATGCGAGGCCAATGGGCATGAGGTATTAGCTCAGGTATTGAGATTGGAAATGTGCAAGTAGGTTATATAACAACTCAAACACACTTCAGACTTGGACTTTATTGATGCCATCTGTGTTATAGTCCTCCATTAAATTTCTTACATTAAAATACTTCATGTGCTGTAGGCACATTGTACCTCATTGAATGTTATGGGTGTAACTTAGATTTTAATAATCATTCCAGTGAAAGACTACTTTTCTCATGTATTGCATATTTGGAGATGTGGGGGTTGTTTCTTCTAATCATATTTTGTTCCTAGAGTATGAACCCAAGACATATGTTGAACAAGGAAAGAAATTTACAATATTTTGTGAAGAGAATGCTGATGATGATGTATACTGGATTAAAAATGGATCCTATAATATTCTATCCAGATTTGACACACTTGAGCTGCAAAGGGTCAGCATGCGGGAAACTGGTGTTTATATTTGCCAAGGTACCACTGAAGAAGGGTATAGCGTAAATGTATACATTCCAGTAGAAGTAGTAGGTAAGTCATTTGTTCGTTAGTTCATTTTTTGTTCATTCACTTTGATGTGCTTGAGCGCAAATGAAGAGTGGGCCTAAAACTACAGTATTGTGAAATGATTTATTTTAACTTTGAACACTCTAAATACTAAAACAAAACAAAAAAAAAGTCTAGTTTTTTAATTATGTATAGCAATAAAGGGGTTTCTCAATGCCATAGTAACCACTCGCTGCAACTGTTTGATAAATTAAAAACAAGACAAAACTAGTCACTTTAAACGTTTTCTTTGTGATATTCTTTAGCTAAGTAGTAGCTATAATGCACAATGCCTCTACACAACTGGACATACCTACATAAGACTCCCTTCATGGTTAGTCTAGTGGATAATGAAATTTTAATAAATACTGTTGTGTAGGGCTTATAACTAACACATTAGCTGACTACCCCCACTAACTCAAATAGAAATGGACCTTTGTAAGTTTTAAGTTTTAACGACACCTGCAATAAAATACAAAAATGATAAACGATTCGATTTGTATGATGATACGGGTAATGATCGATAAACCAGAGGATTATGTTTATTGGAAGTTTGGGATGGAGTCAACCACCGAACTAACACACAAACAACAGGGTCACAATACAAAAATTCCATACCTACGTCCAAACATAATATATATAAACAAGTGGTGTGCTTTAGCACAAATACCTTGCAAGCCTTCCTAGTTAGCACACATAAAACTACAGTATTGTTACATAATATACTTTAGCTTAGTTCATGCAAAACAGTATATAGCAGACCATTAATTTTACCAAATAAATACAGAATTATTCTCTTCTTAATTTCCTGAATTGTGATCACTTCTGTAGTATCCAATTTAAGCCATTCTGACTCCCTCAATTACCAGTGAACAAGCTCGCAGGTCTACCAAAAGAACAATGGCCAGAGTTATTTTTGTAATTTTTAGCTAACAAATATGGAACTACGCACTTACCACAGCTTCTCCCAAGTAGTGTTGGCTTCCTTAGTGTTAATGTTTAGCCATTCTGACTACCAGTGGGGTAAAGGATCTTCAATGTCATAGTAAACCCGCCTCAGTATCTTTATGGGACTTGAAAAACAAGCATTTCGCAGGAATTATCTCACAATTTGGAGCCCAAGTTTCAAGTAAGACTTTCTTAATGCTGTAGTGTCAGAAGAGAGTGGGGTCAAGCCTAAAAAGTCATGTTTTTTGGGGGAAAAAACGGCACCCACGCACACGTTTAAGGAGCATAGGTACCATCCATACATATATATATAATTATATAGTACTTATCACATGAGTCAGAGTATGATATGGCGAAATATTTCACAAACGTGCTAATTTATTTTCATGAGCCAGAGGCAAGTGTAAAGCCTGAGAGTGAAATATCTAGCCATATCACGCTGACAAGTATAAAAAGTGGTGTATTCCATTCTAGATATCTTCACTGAAGTAGTTTGTTGGTAAATCTAAGTGTAAAGTTGGCCGTAAAACTCTCTAGGGATTCCCACACCCCCTGGGTAGGCTCCACTATAGTAAGCTAGCTGTAAAAACCCTGAAAATTGGTTAGCCAGGCTGGTTGCTATAACTACTATGGTAATTAGCTTGCCAATACAGCCATGAGATAACATTATGTGATAATGTGAGTTATTGGTCACGTTCCTAAAGATAACATTGTGAAGATATCTAGCGTGGAATAAATATATATAATATGTAACAAATATTCGATTTTCAATTTTCCAACCTTATAGTATTTCGCTCGCTTCTCTCGCTCGATAATAACATAATACCCATTTTTTTATTGTTCACCCGGAAGAGTATCTTGCTTGCTTCGCTCTCTCTTGCCAATTGTATTCGATGAATAATTATCGAGCGACTGAGATACTGTTAGGTGTCACGTGATGAACACTGGGCATGCGCGCGTGGGCTTTCCATTTGGGCATTGTTGGACCACGCCCTGGCTCTTCCTGCCAGGCAAGTTGCCTAGCAACAGGGTATTGCCTAGTAACATCTGCGGCTCCGCCCCATCAACTGCCCCAACAAAGGCCACTCAAATAGCCCCGCCTATTCCGACACACACCACACAAACACACACACACTCACTAGCGCCCCACTATGAGGCCTATGTTACTTGCCATTACTAATATCAGGTCATTCCCCCTATTCATACAAATATTTTACATTCCATTGCCTTTCTTTTCTTCTTTTTTTTTATACCATGTGACCATACAACAATGGCAAATCAATACATGGCACTCAAAACATTATGCACTAACAGACTTATGGTATTATGCACTAACAGACTTATGGTTACGTTTCGTCCTCAACTCCGTTCTCGTGGGCTTCCTCATTCAGGAAATGCTCCGACGTCGCCTGGGGCCTGTGACCAGTCCGCATATACCCTTTGTATTCCCTGCTCTTCCACCTGTCCAGAGCCTTGATGTCTTCCCCTGACGCTCCGTTCATAGTCGCGGCAGTGGCCGCCCCAATCCTGAAGCTGTGGCCCGAAATGCCCTCAACCGCCATGCCTTGTGACTCCAACGCCTTCTTCACCTTTGTCACAAAGATTCTCCTGGTCAGACCTTTTCCCTTCTCGTCCTTGAAGAACGGCCCTCGACCTTCTTTCCTTACCACTGTAAATCTGAACAGTGCCTCAACTGAGAAGACCTTTTTTCTTCCAAGACGTTTGGAGGACGCCAGGAGTCCAGAGTGGATCTGAGTGAAAATCAAGGAGTCCAAGATGGGCAGGGGGCTCTCGTCATGGTCAGCCCTCGACTTTCTTTCCTCACCACTGTAAATCTGAGCAGTATCTACACTGGGAAGACCTTCTTTCTTGCTCATCCTCCCATCCTAGATGTGCCCCAGGATCAAAATCTCCTTTCACGGGCGCCAATGCCTCCCCTGCCCTCAGGCAGCCGAAATAGCACAGGCAGGCAGCCGCCCATAGCATGGTGTTGCCATAATTCACCTCACTTCATGCCTTCTGCAGCGCCCCCTGCGCTGTCACTGGATCCATGTGCAATTCTTCCACTCCTTGGATGGCCCTCTGCCTTGCCATCCCCTTCCTTATTTGATCCAGTCTGGCCATGTCTCTCCAGACTAGAGTTGTCAGCCCCGCTCTCAGATGAGCCTGTCTCAAACCTGCCAGATGTTGTCTAACAGTTCCATCTGTCACTCCCTGTCTCGCCAGAGTTACCACGTATCCGATGGCCTTCTCTTGAGTCACTGGCAGTGGCTACTCTTCCAATTGCTAGCACCACGCCTTGCATCTAACCCCTTAGTCAGCTTGCTTATGACCATAATTGTAGTAGATCGTGACAAAGCAAACTAAAGCACCAAACTTTACACAGTTATATATTAGTATAATGTGTATCAATTCTGGAAGGGGTGCCACGTAATACCTGTTTTCTGTCAGAAATTACAGCACTTGAAAAGCGTGAGGGTTAACTGCGATATGCGTAAAAGATTTAACTATTGCGGTAGATACAAATCTATTCTCAAAAATAAAAGAGTAATTATATTTAAGGTACTGTGTTACTAAAGAATGCATATATGTATTATTAAGTTGACAACAATAATTAATATCGTACATATAGTATAAGTTTTGCAATAACTTGTTTTTATATTGCATACAGTGATAATAATTGTCTTCTTTATAATGGTACAAGTTTGTAATAGCTAAGTATATGAATCAACAGTGAAATTGTTATTGTTCACAGTTTCCTCCACACTGACAAAGGGCTGTACAAGACAGTCCAGCTCCCCGACTTCTACACTTTTTTTAACATTGTGGAATAGCTTTGCAACCACACTTAATTAGCTCTCTGCTTGCTTTGGCTGCTTCTGGAAGAAGAGTCCAAATCGGCTTCCAAGTTATTTCACTTCTTTCTTCAATTTTATTCCAACCATATCCTTGTGGTGAAGGCCTCTGCAATAGCTCTGACAAAACTGTAGGCCCAAATAGTTGCCTGATATAGTGCTCAAAGTGAATGTTGGTATAGTGAAGACTGCAAATTGAAGAAAAATAAGAAATGAAATCATAATTATACTTTATTATGTTGTTGTTTTTTTTAACTACCTGGGTGGGAGGAATATTTTACATTGACTTTCCCCTTTTACAAAAAAGCTCCTGACGTAATTCGTTCACTGAAGTTAAGGTGTTGACTTATCATATAAAATACACGTAAATCTCTCCAACACATTTACAGCTTCAGAAGTAATACTCACTGGAGAAAATGGCTGAGTAGTCACAGAAAGAAAGGCTTTTGTAACTTCAGTGTAAGACTTCCATGATTCCCATGGTATATTTTTACCCTTGCCATGAAATTGAGATGTAGCTATAGTATCACTACCTGTGAAAGCATGGAAAAATAAAAGTGCTTGACTTTCTTTTGACCAAAATATAGAAATATCTGAAGTACTTGCCAGTCCCAAAACTGACCCAAAGATTCAGGTCTGGATATGCTTCTAATCAGGTTGGAGAAAACACCAGTTAGTATGACTATGACATCGGTATCCACTGTTCGAACTAATATTTTGCGAGCTCTTTTTTCCCAAAGAATCTTTCACATGAAGACATATTCTGGAGTCAGCTTCCTCATGATCTGAAGGTAGCTTAGGAGTACCGCCACCCCTGCAGATAATTGTCTCACCTATACAAAAAAAAAAGTAAATAAAAAAGTACGATTATAATTTTGTATTATACCTGCTGTGATGTAAACTTCTTTTTCAGACGAACAATCATAAGTACGAACAACTTCAGTCAGAAATTTAAAAAGTTCAGTTTTATTGGATCTTTTAAAAATTTCTGAAAGTCAATGGGTAATTTTGTTTGTCGTTTTACTTTTTTTCTAATTCCTTTCCCTCGTTTTTCTCTCGTGGTTTCTTTGAGACTATCTGCTATGTACTGATCCCAAATAATGTCTTTTCTGCGGCTATTTGTCAGTTGTTGTTTCATCCATGACAAGAAAACTTTATCTGCATATTCAGTAAATGTACTTGCTAGTTTTGTGGGAAGCATGTGCACAACAGCAGCACCGTCAAACACTTTACAGTCCAAGATGTACAAAGGTTATGTTGATGTATTTCCACCGAGTAATGAAAGCAAATCAGACTTCTTTGTTGGAAGACGAAGCTTTCCATGGTCAAAGGTGGCCAAGGGTGGTTCTCATGGGAAAAGAATTCCTGTAGATCACCATCTCGATAATCTACTCGCTATGTATAAGTTACTAAAATTGCTACAGTCACTTTTTAAGCTGGTAACTTGTTGCTTGGTCTTAGAAACTCCTTTAGAAAATTGACGCTTAAATAAAGCCAAACCATTTCTCTTAATAGGATGATGAATAGACACTTTCCTATCGATAAGCACTTCCGAGACATATTTGTGGTACTGGCTAAGACCTATACTTTTAATATTTTGAACTGTAAATACTACATCCCATTCATAGAATCTAGGGCAAAAAGTTCCGAACTGCCATCAGAAAATGGGTTACCCATATGTAGTATAGTTTCATACAAACTACTAGCATGCATTCTAAAGAGCTCTGGAGCAGCAAAACCTTGTTCATTTTTCCTCCATAAACTGACATTCAAACTCAGTCAGTAATCTGACTTGCTCTGGCCCCAACAACATCCATCTTCTAAAAGCTACTGGATTTTCAGTTAACCCAACTGCACCTCCCAATCCTTTCACCAGTTTGTTATTCTGCTCATGTCCTTAATCTATAGGTATGCAGGAAAATTTATGATTCGTTTTCTTGAGTACCCAAAATTGCTTAAGCTCTTCTCTAACTGCACTAGAAAGTGATTTCATGTCATTAAAATGGACCGGAATCCACCGTGTAGTTTGTGCGATCCAATGCAAAGCACCAAGGAACCAAAGCCTCTAAAGACTGAATGAACAAATTAAAGTCATTGCTGCGATATGCACGAATAAACAGCAGTGCTAATATTTCATATTCAAGCACAAGATCCCAATAAAAAAATTGCACTTTTCTGGGACATTTTATATTTCCACTCATCAAAGCTATGTTCATTGCTTGATTCCCACGCTTTATTTCTGAGCTTTGATAAGACAAGCGCAGTAATTTGGTGTGCACGCCTAGTTCTGGTTAAGTGTGAGACCTTAAGAAAGGAGTCAGCTGTTCCTGCTGTAGCCACTCCTGCCTCGCACAAAGCAGATGTTCACCCAGAACTATCCAAAAAAGCTCGTATTGTGTCCCAAATACACATTTCAATGTGGAGCCCTCCAAACATAATTACAAATTTATCTTCACCAAATGTTTGTGGCCACGTCCATTGAACATACTTTGCTAAAGCAAACAATGGCTGATTAACGGCCATAACTGGAACTTGTTCTGGATTGAGATAGTCAGTTACACTTTTGATAACACCCATATCATGTTTGACCATAGAAAGAGATGCAGCTTTTTCTGGAAACAAGGGTAAAAGTGTAGACAAAAAATTGCTATTTTTGACATGAATTTGTTTTGAAGCATGAAATGCAGCCCATGATATAACATTGTCCTTGTCAAGATGACCTTTGGACAATAATTGAATAGCATAATCAGTCCACTCAAACTCAAGCAATTTTTCTCTCTCTAATAAATCACACTGAGATTCAGTCATTTTCGCAGAAGGCACCACTACTTCACTTATATTAGTAGTCACAGCTAAGACATTAGTATAATTTTCAGATAAACTATGATCTTGGGTAGAATTGCTGCTGGGACCAATGACAACTCTCTCTCTACAGTCACCACAGTTTCCTTTAGTAGGACATTGAAAAATACTTATTGCTGTGGCTTGGAAAGAATCTTTAGACGTAGCGGATGAAGGGTTGTAATCAATATTGTCAAGGGCTTCCACCACATAGACATTTTTCCGTAGATTTACTGGGCATACCACACCTTGATCTTTATATTGTTCACTGACAGCAGAAGCAAGCAAGTTTTCAAGCTTAATGATACGATCATAACTTATGCTAATTCCAAAACTGTGAAGTATATGAATGATTTTCTCATTCCTTGTCATAGTATGAATACTTAAGCCAAGATATATTGGAAGGGGCATTTCTCTACATTTTGAATGTCTTTGTTTTTCTGCATTATTGGGTTTGTGCTTCATGTTAAAGTGAATGAGCTGACCTATAGTAAGACAACTTTGAAATTCGACAGAATGATTTCTTACATTAGGACCACTGAGTAGCATTGATATGAACAAACGGGAAGCTACCAAAAAAATTAAATGAATATATTCAAAAACTTCTTTTCTTATTAATTTTGCCAGTTTCACCGTAGAAATTGCTTCAGAATCAAAATCTCGGTTTTGTAAAGACTCCTTTAAAATATTCTGGAACCCCTCATTGAAAACTAGAAGAGTATTCTTACCATTAGATTGCTCTTGACAATCTGTTGAAAAATGATCAAGAATTTTTTTTTTCAGACGTGTTTTGTTGATATCTTTCTTTATACCTAAACTACACAGACGTTCAATATAAAGGCTATGTAGAAGTGAAAGTTTAAAGATGTAATTTCCATGCTCTACATCATTTTCAATAAAACTTGCAAGTTCAGCAAATACTCTAGATAATAAAAGTTTGTCGTCATTATCGGTATGTAGAGATAATTTTGACCTCATGTTACTTCTGTACTTTTTTTTTTTTTTTTCGCGCATGGTTTTGTACAATGCACATTATTTTTTATTTTCGCAAATATCGAGCCTAAAAAGTAAAAACTTCAGGAGTGCATAGCTAGGGACAAACCACTATATTTTAGTGGTACCCCTTCTAAAATTACTATATATGTGTTTCTAAATAACTGTACAAAGTTTGGTGCTTTAGTCCGCTGTGTCACGATCAAAGCCAAAACAGACCTGACTACTAGCTCAGACCCTGCCTGAACAGAAAGTTCGCATCCTCCTCCACTCCCGCTCTGACCAGCAGGGATACTCTTCTATCAGCATGGCCACTATCTCGTCTGGTATCGTTGTGGCATTCTCGTCCGATACCTGCGTAATGAACCAAGCCATTTCACATTTGTCTCTGGACAGCGGCATCAGCCACCACATTGTCCACTCCCCTTACTCCACCGTGAAACTTCTGGTCGCCTCTATGAATGCCAAGCACCTCGTCAGGTGCATGACCTTACTGTCTTTACAGGTCACTGCTTGCCTCGAGCACCGGAAACCGCCGGTAGCGGGGACAGGTTCTCCACTAGATGCACAGCCTTCAGTGCTTTCTTATCCTTTCTCCTTTCCCCCCCCGACTCGTTATCCACACTGCTGAGCAGCTTCAGAAGCAACCTTCCCGGTCGTTCTTCTTCCTCTCCTGCTGCTCTCTTGGCGCTTTCCGCTATTGCGGTCTCCGCCAACTCGGCAAATACATCTGCATACACACATTGAACACACACTTGACATATCACCTGTCTTTCCGTGTTCCCTTTACAGAGGAGGCTCCACACACTTGTGGTTGGGGGGCAAAATATTAGAGATTGGCACACTCCTATGAAATCTGATTTTTTAAGCTATAATACATCATACAAAAAGACTGATTAAAATGTTCCAAAGTGTCTTTTCCTTTCTTCATGTAGTGATACAAAGTCACAAGCTTTTGAGTTGGGGGGGGGGGGGGCAATGCCCCCCCACAATTAATATTGGGGGGGGGGCAATTTCCCCCCCTGCCCCCCAGTGGAGCCTCCCCTGCTTTAACGTGTCTCACTTCTGTTTTATACATATTCCCTCGTATACTGCCCTGTGCCATATACCTTTTGTACTCAGGCTTCCCACACGCCCTTTGCGTGTCTCTCTCTCTCTCTTTTTTTTTCTTTCTTCTTTTTTTATTATTATTACCCGGCACCTATTGCTAGCATAGTAGCTGCACATGAGACCCACACGCCTTGCGTACCTCTTTCTCGTCCTTTCTGTGTCCCTCTCTCTTTTGTGCATACTCTGTGCCCAGACACCCTTTGAGCCACCACGCCTTTTGCATGCCCTTCTCAAAACCACAGGTGTCTTTGTGGTCCTAGTTTCTGAACCTCCACACCCGTCAAGTCCACACGCACTTTACATGTATGTTCTCGATCCCAGGTGCCCTTTTTTCCACAAGACCAACCCCCTGGACCCCTTCCTAATTAAACCTACCCTTTCTCCTTTATTGTGACCACTAGACATCACACTTACATCTAACCTCTTAAAATCCACTACTTCTGGATGCTCTTACAAAGCCCAGATCTCAGGTTGTCACTTACCACAGTTTGGAGGTGAGAGTCAGGAACATTTGTTTTAGCCTTTCGGTTAACTAACCCCGTCCCTGACAATATTATTTCTTCTTCACCCCCCTCTTTCTCAGTTTGTTTTTACATATCATCCGCAGTTGCCGTTGGCTCTTGGCTCCGAGCGGCCATTTCCTCTTCTAACTTTTTCAACCGTTCTTCCATAGACACCAGCAGACTATTATCCTCCTCGGAGAACCTAGTTGCTTTCCCGCTACTACCTTCTCCTGCTCTACTCCCATCTCACCTAGCCTTCTTGGCTGGAGCTGGAGATTCTTTTAAGCTGTAGTGACCCCTTTGGCTCTTCCATCTTTTCTCTCTTGGTTTTCTTTTGCAAATTAATGCCTACCACCCGCGCACGTTCCTTTTTTATTTCCTCGGCCATAGGTATGCGCGGTCCCCACCCCCACGGCAATTCTCCCCGCCTTTTTCGCCGGTAACCTCGGCACGTTACACTAGACCTGCCGTTACCACTACTCAGAAAATTAAGGTATTAAATGCATGCATGGACTTTTTTATTTCTGAAAAAAAAACAGGCTTTTTAGACTTGACCCCTGTTTATTTTAATGCTTCAGCATTAAGAAAGTCTGACATCCAAATTGACTCCAAATTGTGAGAGAATCCAGCAGACAGCTTGCTTCTGCCAAGCTATTTGCCCTAGTAAGCTCACCACTTTTATTGGTTTTTACAGCTACCTTTCTCTGGTGTAGCCTATCCAACAGTGCTAGAACAGCTGTTAAAATAACAGCTAGGGGGTTGGGGAGCCCCTACAGCCAACTTTACACTTTGTGAGTTACCAGTCCCTAAACTACAGCAGTGAAGATATCTAGGGTCACTTATTACACTGCATAAAAGTGATAATGGCAAGATATTTCACACTCAGGTTTATTTTCACTTGTCTCTGTAACAAGAAAATAATTTTGCCTGCTCATGAAATATTTCACCATATTACACTCTGACTCATGTAATAAGTATTACATACCCAATTCTGTCTTGCATTGCTCGCTTGCCTACAGTATCCCTAATTTTCAATTATATTACCCCTGATAGGCTCTCCCTCACTTCGCTCGCCAATTATTTAACTGTTTTAATGTATACACTATTCTATGGTAAGGTATATATAGAGATTAGTTCTGTAAAATATTTTAATTTCCAATGGTAGTAAAAAAAATTTTACAATGGCCAACATCAGTGTATAAATTGTGTGTAAAATTATAAGGTAATTTTATGAGAGAAATGCCTAGCATTTGGTTTAATTGACTGAACTACCAGTATTTTCACTTTGAGTTTAATACAGAACATGTTCCTAGTAGCATAGTCATTAACTCCCTAGTATGTGCAGTTTGAATGACTTAATAACAAAAATGAACTCCAAAATTATGAATTAAAGTAAATAATTACTCACATCTGAAATTAAAAGTATTTTATATTTTTTTTTAATACAGCTAGAAATGACGAAAGAATGCTCCCAAATAAGCAGGTTGCAAAAGTAGGAAGATCAATAAAATTTGATTGTGAAGTTGATAAACTTCACTTTTGGAAATTTAACGGGGGCAAAATTTTACCACATAACGTAAAAGTACTGAAAGGAATAGGGTGGTCTTCACTGATTGTACATGAAGCTGACCGAAAAAATTCAGGAACATATCAGTGCTTTGGTAGCTACAAAGACAAAAGTTTTGTGGCTAGGGGAACACTCAGAGTTGTTGGTATGTATCAATCTGTATATAAGTTTTTTTATTATAGTCTAGCATTATAGAACAGTATGTATAACAATAATTTCACAATACAATTAACTAACTCTTACATAAGTGGCCAAAATTAAAAGATGTTTTTCTGCATAGTTACAAAAACTTCATACTCAATTAAAACAAACCAAGGCAGAAAATGTAGTTTCTATTTGTCAGCCATATAGTTTCAGATTATGTTAATGTGGCATAACGACTACTGTTTATAATTATGCTTACTATACTAGATAACTTCACAACTTTTGATATCTCACAGTTGTATCTTACTCTGTATTACACACTCTCTATTAGAATTGGCTGACTTTGTCCGATCTCACAGCTAGCTAGAGTCTAGATGCAAACAATTGTTGTTATTAGCAAATCAACGGCATGACATTACAAATCGAGAGAGAGGGAGACACGTGATTACCTTACATAATACATGATCATTCCGTATGAATAATGTTACAATTACAATACACACAACGCATGATATGAATGAGAGTCTTGAGTGCACCTTGTATTCCAACACTCTCGTCACCCTAGGATAGCCAATGGCAACCATCCAGATGGCAGAAGCACTACTAGTAAAGCTGGACACAATGAGAAGATGCTGCAGTATTATATTGAAAGAATATAGGCAGCAACATCCTGAGGAAGACGAGAAATAACTAGTTACATTTGGTATGAGTGGTGTCCTATGAATAACTAAACCATTTGCTCTACTGCAGTGATGATATCTAGTATAGAATAAACTACTTGTCAGAGTACAGTATGGCAATATATTTCACTCACAGGCTTTATTTTCACTTGCTGTGGCTTATGACAGTTAATATGCCTTATGTAAAAAAATCTCACCATTATTACACTTCTGGCTCATGTAAGATAAGGCCACCACTTTTGTAACATACCACCAAACAATCTCTTATCCATTTCATGTTTCTTGCCAATGTCAATATCATTACAATTTAGTTAGTTGATGTTGTCCAGAATGGGCATAATCAGGCAACTGACACATACAATACTATATCCCTCTTTCCAGAACTTAGTGCTTATGTATATAGACTATAGTCGTAGTCTAATATATTAGTCTCACATAGTCATACACTTTACCAACCATGTAGCGGTTACAGTTGGTAAAGGATCTCGCTACAGACTTAGGCTAATATAGGAGAATAAGCTAATATAACCCATAGCCTTAGCTACGCTATTACTTTTACCACACCCTTGTCACTTTTAGCAATCCTACTTGGACCCGAACATTTCAAAAAGTGTAGTTTATATACAAGAGTGTGAGCAATGTCACTCATTCCACACTTTTTGACCACTGCTTACCTCAATGGCATGTCACATAAGCATATATATTGTAACACATACACACTTCAAAGTGGCCAACTAGTCAACATGTAAATCATAAAATGTTTTATTAAATTATAGACCATTGTCATGAAAGAGTGTACGGTGGTGGACAACTCATTGAAATGGCAACATTTGCAGGCCCTTATTCTCCTATTCTATGTGAATTTGATGCCAAAATATTTGAAAACCCTAAAGATCCCTGTACAAAAGATGGTTTCTGGACAGGCAGTGGGTCTGACTGTGCAAGTAAGTGTGCATTAGTTTTTGAGGCACAATTTGAGCAAACAATTTCAACAGGTTTTTTTTTACTAAAGTCCTCTATACTGGCCAGTTAGGGTGAAGCGCATGCTCCACATGTCTTATAGCAAAGCTCGAATAAGTTTTTAGTTAAAGAAATTTGTTCTCCTGGACATAATTAATGAAAGTTTGTTTGACTTTTGATTTTTTTTTATTGTTTTTGCTTGTTTGCTGTTTCTATCCTTGATGTGTATTATACATGATTTAATTAGAATTTTCAGCTGATGTGAAAAAAGCAACTACAAAATATGCCAATGGTGGATCTTCCAGTATAAATAAAGATGTTTGTTTTTATGTAGTCAAAACAAATTGGGTTAGAGAAATAGTTTGCTGATCGACTTTATTATAGTACTCTTTGTTATATTTTTTATAGGTAAATCAGGTAAATCAATTGGAGAATTACTTAAACAGTCACTTAAGCAATCACTTAAGCGAAGTGCTATATTTATTTTAAATTCAAAATGCATGATACCAACAATTATGAACATTGTAATTACTTTCAATAATTGTCCTGTACATTATTAAAGACAATACATTACTAATACTCATTTTGTGAATAAAAAAATTAGATCAACTATTTTTACATATAGAGCTATCTGGCACTATCGTAATGTTGATCAAGTGATTTCACTCTTGCTAAATCACATTTGAATGTAATTACCTGGAAAAGATTTCTTGTCTTCATCTATTGCATGTGTTGATGCATCAGATTGACTATTATTAATTGACTTTTAATGCTTTATTATGTAGAGTAGGTCCTCGACAAACGGCCAGGGTTTGCCCCTTCATAACTTAACTAGATATTTCTAACAACATTATTTTTAGTGTTAGTACTAATTGCATATTCCAGGTAACTTTTCTACTCTTACTTCACTAGAAGGAGAGGAACTGGCTGTCCAAAGAGATTGGTCGACCCGGTTGTACCCGTTGTCCTATCATCACAACGCTCTGCTGGGAAAGGGTCAGGATTGCAAGACTAGGCTATGCTGTATTTTGTGACCTCATTATCAACATTATATCACTAGTGAATAATTGACCACTCAGTGAATAATCCCCCCACCTTCCCCTTTCTCTAACTTGCGCACTTACCGCGTGCTTGTCCTTATCGTCATAGCTTTTATTATGGCGGGTGAGTACGGCTTGTGTTTGAGTACCTAACTACTGGGGTCTATCCTGCTGGTTATACAAAAAAAAAACAGAAGGTTACTTATAACTATATCAAAATTGTCATACTATTTTGTTAGTAACAAGATACACTTATTTCCTTTTCTCTAATTGAAAAAGAAGTCTGCAATAATTGTAACTTCATTATGGACTACAACGCCAATGAAAAGAATGACACTTGAATGGAATGGCAGGTTTGAATAAAATGTCTGACGTAATATTAAGTGTGCTGTGGATAAGTAGATCATGTGGTATTCTGAGACATACCTTGCCAATAAATAGGCCTCAAGTTGTTTGGATTTATTCTTGATGAGCGGGCGTAACTTCACTCACTATACGGGGCTACAAGGTGAAGGATCAGCCAACCCGACTGTGTCCAGGCCAAGGAGGAGAGCACAACAGCCAAGGTACGACCAGTTGACGCCAGTATCCAGCTGATAACCGAAGCCCAAGCTGACCCGAGGTTGAGTTAGTCTCGCGGGCCAGACCCTTTACCCAATAAGAAGAGAAAGAAAGGGTCTGGTCAAGTTCACGTACGTATGCGTTTGGTCTTGCACTGTCAGCACAAGTGTAACCACAGCGGTAATATAGCTTTGATTACGCGGTAATCATGGTTCAGGTGATTTTAGCGCGCTGAAATTACTTCGACATGGATGTAACTGCAGCGGTGGCGGAGAGTGCTCGAGTATTCGGACTTACACTGAAGGAGAAGCAGTTGGAAGCAATCGGGACACATTACCAACAGGCTATGGAAAGTCCGTTGCAAGACGTTTCTGGCATAAGCAGCAATTCATTCCTACAGTTCCATAGAAACCAAGCTAAATTTGCGCGCGAACGTCTCTGTTTATGTAGTGAGGTCACTGTCACTTAAAACCAATTACCGGTCCGAGAAATTCCAGGACCAGTGAGACCAAACGCATACGTGTGACCAGACCCTTTCTTTCTCTTCATATTGGGTAAAGGGTCTGGCCCGCGAGACTAAGGTTGAGTGAGGTTGAGTATTGGTGGCTAGCTTGGACGACAACTCTCTAGTTACCAGCAAGATGGGAGCTGTTACGAAGGAGCAACTCGGTGATGAAATCTGTTACTGAAAAAGTCCCCAGTTGCAAATATTAATATTACTTTTAGAACAGCCAAGAATGATAAATATTGTCTGTTTATGCAGAGAGTGAGATGTGCTAGCTAATAGATAGATAATGATGGAATGTATGCATTATTGTAACTATGAATGAAACATTAAAAGATTACTATGGAAATGTTTGTTGTTTCTGGGTGCCAGACTTGCTGTCTCCAGTTATAGAGGGGGGGGGGGGGGGGGAGGGCTGCCTGCAGCAGAGGTTCCGACACAGCCGTTGTTCAAGGAGCTACCTGAACACTTGATAAGCTGATGTTCATAAAATTGTAGCTATAATTAGCTGACCTTTGCCTTTACAACTTAGTTTTAATTTGTAAGGATAGGCCTCAAGCTATTTTAACTTATTCTTGACAAAATTGTAGCTATATTAGCTCAACTTTACCTCTACTACTTAGTTTTGGTTGAAAATTGAGATCATGTACACAGTATTGGCAACTTGGTTATTTTGAATGGTGTTGATTTTGAATCCATCAATCAGTATTGATTTTGTGTGAATTAGCCATAGAAATTCAGCCAGCATATGTAGCAAGCTAGCTAACACATTAAATAGTGATTATGCAAGGCATATAAAACAGTTATACAACAATCTATTAGAAAAAATGTACTAAAAATATAATTATGGTAACTCAAGCAAACTATTTTATGAAATATCTATTAAGTAGCTGGAAGATTTTTTCACAAAGAATTAGAATTAGTCATCATTGCAAGGGTGTTAGCACCATTTGTGTAAATATGTGTGGCTAGAGAGATTCTTCTCAGATCTATAAATGTATGGGTCAGCACATAGAAGCTGTGAGATAAGATCAGAGAGTGGATTTTCTAACTACATACATCCTTTCTCAAATCACTAGTAGCCTCCCAAAAGAGTACCAGGTGAATATCTGAATCATTGGCAGATTAAGATTTATGGGGTACTGTTTTTTTCAGCAAGTGGCCATTTCATATTCTAGCCAACTTCCCCCAAGCTTTTTAAATGTGGCATAGAATCAACTTCTTTAAAATAACCTAAAGTACAATATTAGATAGACCATTACACTTTGTTACCAAATGTTAGTCATGATACCACTGTTTTTACTCTACATACTATGCAAGGCAAGCATATTCTATTCCTGTAAGTCTATACCTATTTACCCTCCCTTTGAAAACCAAATTCATGTTTCCTACTGTTCAAATAGCTAATCATCCAGAATGAATCTTTGCGAGCTGGTGTTGCATGATGGAGGTTCTAGCTGAGGCTATGCCAGTAGTGTGCGAATCAGTCACTTCAATTATTGTCCTTTTTTGGAACCCTCCATTTTTAGGACCCTCCATTTTTAGGACGCTTTTCAGCTCGGAGCTCATACAAGAGCAAGTGCAGAAGTGGGACTAGCTAAAAATATTTGTACGCACATTTATAGACGCCCACATACAAATTAAACTTGACGTAAGTACACATTGTATACGTCACCCCCCCCCCCCCCCCCCCCCCCCCCCCCCCCCCCCACCCACCCCAAAAAAACCCCCCC
>WLWI01002064.1_pt1 | contig 17352 bp, 14 predicted proteins | sample 6701501 | NCBI WGS metagenome assembly WLWI01 (sample SAMN12718690, study PRJNA515312) | sponge metagenome | isolation source: marine sponge | host: Mycale hentscheli | place: New Zealand: South Island, Marlborough, Capsize Point | collected 2014-11-01
AAAAAAAAAACAAAAAAAAAAAAAAAAAAAAAAAAAAAAAGAACAAAACAAAACAAAAAACAAAAAAAACAAAAAAAAAAAAAAAAACCCCCCTCCCACCCCCTCCCCCCCCCCCCCCCCCCCCCCCATGTGTAACAAGCATACCCCCACTCCCCAATCCTGAATTGTTGACCTGGTATTCTTCTGACTTCTTATCCGTATATATTGAAATGGCTTCCTTGTGGAGCGAATGTTCATTAATTAGAGACAAGCATTCTTGAAAGTTTTCCTGCCCTAAAATTAGAAGAAAAAAATATGCACATGAACATGAATCTTAAGAATAATAACAACAATGTTGAGGATATCAATGACCACTTAGCTAAGTTAACTCTTATCCTCCCTCCCAACTATTACTCACCACACTTGGCAATATGGTGCAGTGCCTTGTCATATCTCTTTAAGTAGCAGTCAATCTTGTAACGCTGGTAATCCAACGGCAGCTTCCGCAGGCCATTCAAGAACGGAAGGTACTCCTTGGGGTCCTTCTGGGACTTTTCTGCTACCATGACAACAAGGGGGAGGTCATACATTCCCAGGGCGATGTTGTACAGCTTGTTCACATCCACCATGTACATGGTGTACTTCAGAGCAGAGTCTACGGTCACAGCATCTTTGGAATCTGATACAGAGTCCAAGGAATCTACAGGACATAAATTGATTATTATAACTACCAAACAAAGGAAGAAAAAGTTACCTTTTAATTTTTGTATCATTTGCAGAACCATTTCTAATTCTGGTCGAGTCTTTTTGATGTGTGCGGTAATGATGGACAAGAAATAACGCTCCTGGCCACACTTTACCAGTTCTTCTCTCACAGCATCGCACACTGTATCAAGTTTAGTTTGAGCCTTCGCATTGCTATTGGCTCCACCTCCTTCGCTAGCCCGTGAGTTACCATGGGAACTGGTTATCGGCAATCCATACATTGTCTTAGTAACATCCTCTTCACTACGACAGAAAATTATGCTCATATATCAACACAAAGTTCCCTAGTATTTTGTGCAAAAAGTAATAAAACACACACACACAGAGACAAACACACACACACACAAACACACTTACATTATAGCAGCCAAGAAAAGGTTGATATTTGTGACAGACTTCAGATCATTAACAAACTTGGGCACATTATCTAGAAAAGCCTAAAAATAAAATTAAATAAGTACATTCTGTCACTTCAAAATTACACCAGTAACAAGCGAACCCATGATTGATACGACTGAGCTAATGCAGGAAAAAATAAATAAATAAATAAAAAGACAGCAAAAATAAATTAACTAGTGATGCGCTTTAGCGTAAATGGCGAGCGAGCCATTGTGCGTGCACAAGTAATTAGGGTAGATAACATTAAAACTTAACCTTAAAAATGGTACAAGTTGACTGTTGCCATTACAAATCTGTATGCAAAAATAACATAAAGGCTACAATTATTTAGTTTTAATGTTCTAACTCCTGTTCACCTAGTTTAGGAAGACATCATTTAGTCCATCCTTAAAGTAGCTTCAAGTATGTAGACATTGATCAGTTAACAAATATAGAATTACTTTCTTCCCTCAATTTACCAACCAGAATAGTAGTAACTTCTACAGTATGTATTTTAAGAGTAAGCCATTCTGACTATCTAAATGACTAGTAGTTCCTGACAAAAAAAAACAACAACAACAACAACAACAAAAAACAACAACACTCCAAATACAAAAAAAAAAAATGCACAGTTTTGAAATTATGTATGGTAAAAGGTTTTCAATGCCATGCCATAGTTAGCACTCGCCACAATTCGCTTGACTTGGAAAAAAAAGAAGCATTTCTAAGGATAAACTAAGACTTGCTTACTGCTGTAGTAGCCAGAAAAAAACTGGGAGGAAGTCTAACAGAAACATGGAACAAGTACTCACACAAGCACACACACACATACACACACACACACACACACACACACACACACACACACACACACACACACAGTCTAACCTGAGGATGGTGGTCATAAAGGATGTTGAAGTTGATCCTGTTGGTCCTGATATTCAAAAACGCATGACTAAACTCCAGGCGGTCAAGGTCCCTCCGTATCTGCGCCAGAGTGAGAGCCCGGGGTGATACCACCTCCAGGTTGCCTCGGGGCATCTGCAACAGCATTCTGGTGTCGTCGGGGATGACCGTCACAATGTGGGAACCTCTCTCCACACGGCGCACGCTGGAGTTCACAGACTGCTGCTTGTCCAGTTCATCAGCATCGAGAGAAGCCAAGACTGAAAGGGGGAGGGGAGGGGAGGGTAGCAGGTCACAAATATGGAAAGAAAAAAAAATTAAATCTGGCAGTTAATGCAATAATAACAACAACAACAATACGTAATAATAATGGAGAATGAACAAGCCCAGATGCCCGTAACAGAGGGGAAAAGATGGTTTCAGCCATTGCTGGGTATGTTCGGCAACGACAGCATCACATCAATTGGGAAGAAAGAAGTCTAGAGCTCCCAGACTGTCTATGTTAACACTGCATAGCACAATCATTTTACACAGCTCAGACGACTGTTTTAACAGTACCATGAGACAAACTATGTGAACATCACCTGATGTGGTAAGGTGAGGTACAAAACAAAACATAAATGAGTGAGTTCAGTTCGGTATTGATCAAATGTGTCCATCACAACTAGTCCTGTGCGCATGGTAGAGTGTTCGGGAGGATATAAGAAACTTCAAATGGTGTGTCTGCTAGCGGACGACCAGAAATACAAGACGGCTGTACAGTGAATGCTACTAGAGTTGAATCAAAGTGCTGGAGGTGGAGCTTCTTGCATGCTCTCAATCTCAGCGTAAGAGACTTGCAAGCATTATGGGCAGTTTTGACATGGTAAAGTGTGTGTGTGTATGTGTGTGTGTGTGTGTGTGTGTAAGGGAACAATGTATCTAAAATCAATGACATTGGCAATTTATGCACGACTGACAATCAACTACATTACTACAGATAAGTATAACCCTTTACCGACTTATTGTACAACTATGTAATCCTATTCAATCAGACGAGTGGGTACATTCAGTAACAGAGACAATACATTCTATAATTTAGAGTCAACCTCGTCCTCCAGCAACGACTCTCGAATGTCTACGTAAGTGCAAACTTGGATGAACTCTGCATCCTCCGTCTCCTCTTGTTCCGTTTTCAACTCTGACGACGAAAAATAGCTGTAAATGTTTTGAAAGCGTTTATCAAACTTCTGCTTAATCTTGGAGAAGAAGTCGTCACCTTTGAGCCGAATGATTGCATGGAACAAAACTATTCCCACAAACTCTACCAGAGCCACACCCACTGATATGGACGTGATAGTTTGCTGGTTAGTCTTCAAGAGCTTCAGGCTGTAAGTGGCGATTGAGAGGAAGCAAATGTTGAGGATGAAAGTAGCTTCCAGAATCTCAAGCAACTGCTTTTGGTAAATGTGTACCCCAAGCCAAGGAAGTATGGCTATGCTTACAAAGACAAAGAGCTCTGCAAACAAGACAAAGTCATTTTGCCGTTTCTTGGTGTACGAGTATGTGATATAGAGCCCACCCCTGACGAGGAGCATCACAGCCGGCCAGCATCGCGTGTGCTTGCGAAAAGGAGCGTAATACGCATCCAGAAGTGGAGTGAAGTTGTTGAACCAACGAAACCATCTTCGATTGGAGTAACCCTGAAGGAAATAGCCGAAGAGAAGCAGGAGAATGTACGGAATAATGAGAATGAAGATCAAGCCCCACGCGAACAGAACCAGTGGGATGTGCCTGCCCTTAAAGTAAGGCATGCTTGGGTCCAAATACCAAACTTTCTCTCGACTGCTCTCCCAGGAGTGTTCGAGGTACGTGTGAGACAGTGCTTCCTGGGAGGTATGGAGCAGCTTTGTGTAAGACATGAGCAAGATCGTAGCCAACACAGCTATGGGGTTGTTACCTAGCAACCTGGACACCCTAGCAGACATCTTGCACACCACTATGACCACGCCCATCAGTACCCAAAGGTAGAAAGGGAAGAGAAACTGGAGCCACACGTGAGAGTAGAAGTCGAGGCCGTCGTAAAAGCACCTTATCAACATGGCGTCCAAGTTCAGCCACGCAATAAAGACGCCCAAAATTTTGAACCCCCAACCACTTCTCGCGGCCACAGGGAAGAAGATTTCCCTGGAAATGTTCAGGACATTGGCGTAAAGTAGCACACCATTGATGGTCCCAGCTGCAACGGTCAAGTGTAGAAGAATCAAAAAGGCCACCAGAAGGATGCCAGCCACCAAATAGACCAGCACCAAGCTCAAGTAGCCATTGCTGCAGATGTTGCAGGAAAAATCATCGAGTGCCAAGCTGTGGCCTTGCAAGCACAACCCACACAGGACTCCCATACGGTTCTCTCGGCACTGGTTATTAACGCTGCCGGGAAAAGAAAAATTCACCCACACATAATTTTCTAGTTTTTCTGCATTGCAGAACACAAAAGGACAATATTTGTTCCACTGGAATCCCACGTACAAGTTGTTTTCAAAAACGGGCTGGATCCACAGACCCCCCGGACTTTGAATCAATCCCGTCTGAGGATTGCAAAACTCATCCCCGCCCAAAACTTTTGACAGTGCATTTTCACACTTACAAGCTCCGTTCTTCATTTGAAAGCCAGAGGGACAACCTCGAAACTCCACCTCGATTGTACTTGAGCTCCCATATCCTTCTGGACGTATGCTAAATGTCTCTCGAACATTTTTTGACATAATGCTGAAGGAAATGTTATAGCAGCTTTTGGGGGAGCTTATGTAGTAATATTTTGCATAAACTTCAAAATAGGGTTTTTTCGCAAAAGTAGTCGAAATCTGAGATGGTACAGGGCTATCGTTAACGCCAACAGAAACAACCGTCAAATTGAAGTGTCTACCACGGGGCACTTTCACTGCATGAGGAGCAGAACAATTCACTAATCCATCATCAGCACAAAAGCAGACTTTTCGAGGAGGTGAGGAGATTGAAGAATTCTCTTCTTGACTGTGATGAAATGTGGATACATTCTGTAAGCAACTCAGACCAGTCATTTCGGACATATCTTGACCGCACTGTACCATACAGTAGTCAAGATCATCACTGAATATATCAGACCCTGAAGATCTGGCCAAGTTCTTTGTGAAATTGAGATACAAGCTTTGATCAGCGTGAGTTCCAGAGGACAGTTGGCCATCCTCGACTCTAAAAAAGCATCCCGCAAATTCTTCCCGGCAGTAGTTTGGACAAGAGCATATCTTCTCGCTCCTTATAGCGCCACCAAACTCTGCCGCATTCTCTGAAAAAGTCAAGTTCACTGGCAGCTGGAATCCTAGTTGGATAGGAGCCAGTAGGTAAAGCCCACCGCCATTTTGAGCCGTGTTGTTGTGAAAGACAATGTCTCCGGAAACTACAATTACCTGACAGTCTCTGAATTGGCGGTCCGCTGAATAAAATAAATCACCTTTGAAGAGTGATGTTCTCGTCTGCGCATCAAAGCGACTCCCATAAAGAGCCCCGCCATTTCCCACAGATGCTGCATTACCAGTAAACACCACGGAGCCTTCAAATAGCAGACACGAGGACAACGACCACACCGCCCCTCCATCTTCACCCGCCTCGTTGTTTGCGAAGTAAATATCCCCTATGAATTGCAGCCTGGAGGAAATTGATGATATCGCACCTCCATTGGTGCACGCTCTGTTGTCAGTAAAGTTTGTGCAGCCGGAAAAAGTTGCATTGCTCCCATCTAAATATAAAGCCCCTCCTTCTTCAGAGAGGCCTCCGTAAAATGTGCAATCGATTAAGAGAATGGAACTTGCCTCCACAGCAATTGCACGCGAACAAGGATGTTCTCTTCTCTGGCCAGAAAATTCCACCTGCTTCAAAATGACCAGTGAGGAATTTAGAAAATATACAAGAGAACCGAGAGAGCAGCTGTTATTTAGCTTCCCACCATAAATAATGGTCAAACTTTGAACCCTAACATCCCATGAATTAGCCCAAGAGATGTTCACACCATTTAGTAGAATAATCTTACTCGATCTCGACCCTCTCCAAGATACGTTGAAGAGACTTTCAGCCTCCAGCGACCACGAAAGAAAGTGACTACCGTCCTTAAAATAAAGCACAGAGTTTGAAACCAAATACTTCTCTGAATCTGTCGCCAATTCATCCAGAGAAATGCAGTGACTGTCGTTGCTGCCGTCCAGTTGAGGCTGGAGGCAAGTTGACGATGACTGGCCCAAGGAAAAACACCAACAAACGCACAATAAACACACCCCCACCGGTACGAGCACTCCGGCATAAGTCATTACTTACTACTTACGAAAATCTCAAAATATTTATGGGAGAACCAGCAACGAAAAAAAAAAAAAAATGAAATTCAAATCTAGCTACGTTCTATTATGTAGCAGCAAAGCAGCTGTGCCTTGTGCCTCATATTGAAACTGCAAGTTAATAAAAAGTAAATAATGAGTGTGACCATCTTGGGACTACAGAAGTTAAAGAGAGTGCTTAGAAAACAAATATACTCCACTACCAATAAAAATTAAATAAGGTAGTTGTACTGGACCACCGCAACAGGGGGTGGGTGATTGTGGGTATACATAGGTGTGTGTGTCTTAACTCATTGAGCAAAAACATTCAGTCCTGGCATGCCAACTGGAATATATAGCACATGCATTTAATGGACAAAAAGGTGCCTTTTACATTCTCTGGAAAAACACGGATGGTTTAAGCTTTCTGTATTGTGACTGAGTGACTATAAAAGTATTTATTGCACAGAAAACTGACAGCCTGGAGCCTATGAGGCAGCTGCAAGTCCCAATCCATATCACTTTCAACTCACCTTTCAGCATTTTATTAAACAGTGTAAACTCTGGAGTAAAGTAGCAATGTTTGTTTACATACTACGAATTCCAGCTAGGATAATAGCAACACTAAAGAAACAAATACACAAGCAAACAACCTGCTGGGAACAGCCTCTTCAGCAAGCAGTGTGTTATGACAGGTGTAAGTGGAAAGAACGATAGAAGGAAAGTAAAAACACTACACTACAGTATGATAACACATCTCTTTCTTCCTGAGTCATTTCAGCTCTTCTTATTCAATGAGTCATGTATTCCCTTCTCCACCTTTGCCTCTCTCTCCTGTATCACAGGCTCTCTACTTCTATTGTGGACTTGGCTTTGTGAAGCTATTGCCTTCTCCGTCCATTCCTTGCAAATTTCTTGTGCTTTTAGCTACATACAATAGTCGTTGGTTTTTTAATCGCTTTCGTCTCCTTGACCACCTTCTACTGAATGTGATGATGCTTTTCCCCATTTAGTTCAAGGCGACAATCTACCAACCACGCTCAGCTCATGAATTATTCGTGAATAAACCCACTGCCATTGTCAAGTGGCACATTCAGTAACGAACTAAAATTCATGCTTCATTTATTTGCAGTCAACAACAACAACAACAACAACAACAAAAGGATTGGTGTTAGCACAACTGCTAAACTGGTGAGATTCCAGTAAAGCTAGAAGATGAGCTGAAATATACAACTATTAACTGTACAAAGCAGTTTGGTAAGGAGGGACTCGTCACATGGACTCAAAGGTGTTTTTGCTCTATTACATGATCTATCCTTTACCCTCTCCCTGAAAGCATTTACACCACAGTCATCACACATTATTACAGATTGCCTAAAACATGTCCCTACAATTCAGACCGCAACAAAAGAAATAGGGTGGGAGAGAGAGAGGGTTGATAATGCGAACTGAATAAATAAAACCAAAAATGTAAATAAAGCACATTTATAATATTAGGTGTTGCTTCACAGCTGTTGTTGTTGTTGTTATTGTTGTTGTTGTTGTTGTTGTTGTTGTTTTGACCAATCTTGCACAAAAGTTACTGGGGAAACAGAACTACGAATTACCTTCAGGTTCAGGGTCCAGGGAGACAAAGCGACAGAAGTGAGTGTTTGTGATGAGAAGTAAGTGCTCATCGTGAACAGCAAAGGAGGTGCAGCCAGAGGTCAACTCAAGGTCATCCACAAACAGCTTGCCACGCCTTCCACTAAGGCCCACCAACCTCTCCTGTGAATAATGAGTAATAATAATGTGAGTAGTAGCCAAGGAATTGAACCAAAAATCACTACTTATACAAGTTAAAATATCGAATTGATTTCTATTACATGATATGTGTCATTCCATTTCGTAAATACTAGTTATCGACAACTCTCAAAAATTAGCCACACTGGTGATCTTGCAGTAATCTCATAGCAACTACTAGCCGAGGGTGTTTGTGACTTGAAAAGATTGGTTACCAACAAAATAGTCTAACTATAAAGTTGGTATCTAACAGTAAGTTCTACATCCATCCACCATAGTAGAATCAGAAATGATCAGAGAAGGAACAGCCCGTGCTACTATAAAGGATCGTGTACCATACATATATACATACATACATTTAGATACATGATGTAGTTTCTGTATTAAGACAGAGGGACTCTAAATCCCTTAGGTCCTTCAGAGAGGGACACTATCAACTTAGTGTCCCTCCGATTACCTTGTTAGGAGCAGTCATTACATTCTAAACTAGTCAGGTGTTGTGCAGCCGTCGTGAACTACCGCTTTAGGGTCCCTCAGGCCCTAAGTAGCGCCCTCACTGCGCTCGGGACACTACAGCCTAGAGCCTTCAGGACCCTAAAAATGGTAGTTCCCTCAGATGTGGCACCTATATTATGTATACTACACCATATACCCAATGTTCAACTAAGCTAAGTCCTTATCTCCATAACAACAACAGCAACAATTGAATGAATGAACAAACAAAGGCATGAGTGAATGAATGCAAGACTATTACAAACCTTGCCATTGAACAACGTCAACTCAATCTTCCCACAAGGTTGGGCTAGTCTCAGAGGAGTCCTCGAGTCCCCTAGTAACCGTGGTGACAAAGGAAGAGATTGTTCAGTAGCTTCAGTTCCATTCCAATTCAGAATGTCACCAGAAGAGAGCTGAACCACAACTGTACCCGTGTCTGGGTTGCCATAGAGACAAACCACACCTCCTGTCACATTCACAGACTGCCTAAAAGATTAAAAAATGCAGTGAGCTAGTGGCCAGAAGCAAGACAGCTAGAATAGCTCAATACTTTGAATCCATGGCACATAATCCACATGTTAACTGAGGGTACTCGTAGATACCGTTCATAAACGAGTTTAATTAGCACACACTTTTTGTATCAAATGCTATTATACAGATTCAATCTCTAGTACTAGTTTCACAACACACCTATTACAATAGACCGCCATACTTTCTACAAGGACATCTCGTATGGGACACAATGTACAAATGAATATGTCAGTGCATATATTTGGTAAGTACGCACGCACACATACATAACCACCCACCAACACACACACGAATACCTCAGTTGACATCTCACAGTTCCTTTGCTGGCATCCACCTCCAGTGCCAACTGTACCACTGCCTCCTGTCCAGTGACATCATCCACACTCACTGCCAGCACACACTCCTCATGCCACCATACAAACTGTCTCATGCTATGGAAGGCAGTCCCCGCCCCCTCTATTCTAACAATGCACACAAACACAAAATACTAGCATAACAATGAGTCAAAACTTAAGCTTTGTGTTCAAAAAGCTTTAATGGCATCGCTATAAGCAATTTATCTTTTACTTTTAAAAAATACAATAAATCATATGCACCTAGAAATTCCAATTAGTTTGGGTAAGGGATGTCTTGGCACAGGACCAGTAGTAGCTGCAGGCTCCACAGCCCCAGGGGAGAAAACAGCCACCTGGAAGTCGCTGAGTACAGCCAGGAAGTCATTGCAACAAGTCTGAGGCCCAAACACGACCTCACTGACCGGAGACGGCAGAAGGTATTGGCTGGCGGACATGGGAGGAGGGACGATACTGTACCGGAATGGAGTGTACAGGACTTGGCAGCCATCTATGACGGCAACACCCGAGACATTGGAACCAGTATGAGACTTGCTTTCAGAAACAGTCCATTCAAAGTCATAGCTGAGGTACTGGCCATCTGAAGATTAAACAAAAATAATTACAGGGGAAGAATTTAATTTACCCTTTATACAAACTGTACTGCTTTATGACCTGATACACTACTAGTGGCACACGGCAAGTGAGTTGGCCAAGCAAGTCAGTTGGTACGTATTGCAGGACAAAAGTGGACACACACAATACATAATCACACATACACACACACAACACATGCACACACAACACACATGCATACACACAGACACACACCTGAGGTCAACATATGCAGCTTCAGTGTCATCACAGGATCCCATTGCAGGCCCACCAGAGAAGTAAAGCGTCCCACGTGACCCTCTCCTTCCTCTGTCTTCCCTTCCTGTCTCTCCATCAAGTGGATATTCTGTTTGAGGTACCAATGGTAGTTGCCTGAGGTCCAGAGCTGCACTGTCTCCTTCCCTGTGTCCCCCTGCACGCACCACGCGCACAGCACGCTGGAGTCATGGCTCCACAGGACCTCTCGCACCTGCAGCTCGGTGGGAGGGGCCCGAAAGGAAAATTCCCCATGCTGCAGGCCATTCGGCTCAAAGAAGACCACATCGTTCTTTTGTGACTTCTTCAGCTGCAGACTGGCCAGCAAATTGCCGCTGGGCCTATTACACAAAGTGAAGAAAATGAGAATACTATTTCCGTAGAACTCGACAGACATGAATTAGATAATATGGTGGAGAAAGTCACATCATTCACGATAAGCAGGAATACGTGGACATCACAGATAACCCGACTCATAACATGCAACCAAATATCATGAAATGTCAGATCACAGATAATGTAATTATGTTTACAGTTGGGAGACACAATGAAGCCAACATTTTTTTCTTTTATAACATAAACTGAAAAGACAACTATACGGCTGAAATCCTGTTACTTTGAAAAGTAAATAAAAATGATATCCCCACGGTTGAAATGCAAGACAAAAACTTATCATAAATTAAAAAAAAAAAATTAGCTAAAAAATTTTAATAAAATTTTAAAAAATTGGATTATTTTGAAGCGCAGATAACTAACCCACTTACTTCCAAGCCAGAGACTGTTGTAATCCATCCAGCGTCTCACACGTGGAGTGAAGAACACACTCACGACTCCATATACGAATCACTCTTCCCCCAGTTGCCATGTCAACGGAGCTACAGGCAAAGTAGTCTCCATTTCCCCTCCAACTGATCCTCACTCGCTTGTCATCCCAGTCTAATGCAGGACCCTGTGTCTGTGGGTGGGTGGGATGGAGGGAGGGGTTAGGGTGGGGTCAATAACACAGGAATGCAATGCCAGCAATATTCTTAGATTTGTGTATCATAAACGACACCAAACATGAAAAGTTGGTTGGCTCGTAGTTTATATATTGGCTGCTGACAGTGTAGTCCAACAAGAATGGATCAAGACCCTCAATGGTCCCACTTCTTCTACCAGGAGTGTATTTAAATAAAATAACACCTAACATACTTCTTTACCCACTGTGATTGTCCCCTCTCTCTCTCTCTCTCTCTCTCTCTCTCTCTACTGACACATTCATTTTTTTGTTGTCAATTTCTTACTTTCTTTCTCAAGTCTTCAGGCTTAGGCTTTCCTGCAGTACCACGAAACTGGGTTTCTTTCTTCCCCCAGCCAACAGTTACAGGTTTAGCTGCACACACACACACACACACACACACACACACACACACAAAGGAATAAACCAGCGACAGCAATGTACACTTGTAACACCCATTTTTCTCAACAAAAAAAAAAACACAACTGTAATCAATGATATCATGACTCTTTAAAAATTCCTTCGTGTTTGGGGATTAATGACACATCAGAACTAATAATAATATTGTTGTAAAGTTATAAGGTGGGTTAAATTCCAATAGGTATGGATCATTCTACAAAAAGAACCATTCCAATAGGTGAATCATCTAATTTTTATAAAAAGTAGTTTTCCTCAGCAGTAAATTAGTGACAGCCTGCACGGTATGACCTAGATCACTGACCCTTTACTCACTCTATACATATCATTTCGTCCTCCATGTTTTTACGGTTCTCAACTGACCTTCTCCAAAATCTTCTTGGTAGAGTGGAACTTCATTTAACTGATCAAACTCTCTCGTCATGAGGAGGAGCTTGTTGGATCCCGTCACCATGACGACCAAATCTTGCTCGGGGCTCCAGGACATGCCCGCAATGCCTCCATCTTCTACCTCTCCCACGGTCTCCAGTTCCCCAGTCCCTACACTGTACGTCAGAATGTTGCCGCCTGATAACCCCATGCAGATAGATTCTGAGTCTATCAAGTAGTCCATTGAAATCACGCGGTCACCTGATGTCATGTGACCATCCAAGGGTACCACTGCTTGCACCTCCTGTGCAGACATAATAGTGCAGAAAGTTAAAATCTTGATAGACAAAGACAAGCCAATGAATTCATCAGACAAACTGACAACCCCCCACCAGACAAAACATATACTGCCACTTAGATGAGAAAACCCTTTACCAAAAGTCTATCACCACATTATTCCTGTACAAACAGCACTTCATGCAGGGGTTCATTTAGGGGAGGGCAGGGGGATGCTCACCCCTTCCCTCCCCCTTGAATTTTTTTTAAGCGAAATGCAAATTAAAAAGTGAAAAAAGAAGTTGCTTGTGAATGCTTAATCATACTTAGGTCCATTGCTGTTCTTAAGCATTGCCCTCGTAAGTCAGTGGAGGTGTTCTGGTCTTATAAGTTTTATTGGTGAGAACTAAATATTTAACAGAGGCTATAGTGACTAGGATAGATTTGCTGAAGTAAGCTTATCTAGGAAATGAAAGAAGATCTTACAAAATATTTTCATTCAGAAATGTCACTCCAATAACACAGAATTCCCAAAGATTTTCTCAACTACTCCTTCCTCACTTTTCCATCTCATTAATAATGCATGAAAGTTGTGACCCCCTTAAGATGTGGCACAAAATGAATCCCTGCTCATGTACACACAATTAGTACACAAGAAAGGACTTCTAGGCATAGCGATTTAAACAATGCCACAAAGAAAAAGGTTAGGCTCATAAGACTATGCACACTCCTACATGGTAACAGCCAAGGGAAGGAACCAGAAAGAAATTAAAGATGCTAATCTGACCTGAAGATGGAAAGTAGTAAAGGAAACTTTATTCATTGGGTAAAGGGTTTCGCAATGATCTATAAGGTTACATGCACTTACTCCATCAGAAGCCTCTATGCAACATAGAGCAGTAGTCGTAGCTATCCAGACACAGCCAGAATCACAATTGAGACAGAAGTCCTGCGCATCTTTCAGCTTTTCATCAGCAGGATAAACTTTGGTACTGAAAACCTGCAGATTTCTCATTTCAGCAGCTAGTAATAACGATTCGTTCCAGTGATATACTCGCCTTAGGAAACAGGTAATGGTCGTCAGCTACACAGCTGCATAACTTGACAATCAGTACAGTATTTTGGGGGGACAGAAATGTGATGTGTAATGTACTCCTCTGTAAATGCAGCTTTACAAGATTGGAAATGCTTAGCGGAAGCTCCCTTAATCCTGAATAGATTTTGTTTAAAAGAGGTCCCCAGGGATATATGTCTTGATCGATACTGTTGCGAGTATCTAAAGGAACTGCACTTGCGATGTAATTCCATTTCATCATTGGTAATTTGTGTAAGCAGTGCTTTTTGTTTGTTTATTTGCTGTTGTTTTTATAGTCTTCACAGTTGGTGGGGTTAAGATCCCTTACCAGACTTTATCTATCTACGAACAAGATAAAAGCATTTCCAGAGGGTATGTTATCTGAGCATTGAAACTTGGACTCCTAGCTAGAGTATGCATGAAGAAGTTGTTAATGTTTGTTAGGTTCTTGTTTTATAGTTTTTGTTGTTATTGTTTTATTAGGGCTGTTTAATTTTTTTGTTTTAATTTAGTTGTTCGGTTTTTTTTTGTTGTTGTTGTTGTTTAGTGGTTTTTCTGTGTCAAAGTGAGCTGTTTATGGGTGTATTATTTCTTGAGGCATATTCTTGTTTGGTGGTAGATTGTGCAGTCTTTCGAATTTTTAGGTACCACCTGAAACATGTGCAAATAGATTTATTTAACTGCCTTAGAAATATGATTTCTTTTTTTATTATCAGTACTTTGTCGTCTTCCATGTTTGGAAATCTTGAACCTTGAAAGCAATTTCATTGCGGACATCCCTCCGTCTGCAGTGTGCATGCCACACCTCCAGAGACTCCATCTTGGCTGCAATTATTTGACCTCTCTCCCAGATGGTACGTATGATATGCTAGTTGTTAAACTTATAACAAATTCATTTTTGATGATCAACCGACTAATGATCAGTTTTAGGACACCATTACACACAGTAAGCAACATATTACCGTATTTTGTTACCATGCCATTTTAAACAAAAGCTGGTGCTCAGTATAACTGCTAACACCACAAACATCACACTTGTGATGTCATTGTTGTTGTTTTCTAGAGTTGTGGACAGAATGCAAGCTGGAAATGTTGGATGCACATGATAACCAGTTGACAAGTCTTTCTCCCACGATTATCTTCTGCCAGTCTCTAAAGAAGCTAATCTTGGACTGCAATAATATCTCAAGTCTTCCCAAACAACTTGGGAGGTTGCCCAAACTGGCGTACTTATCACTGTCTGGGAATTGTATCTCTACCTTACCCAATGGTACAGTTGACCCGTTTATAACCAATAGTGAATGATTAGAATCAAGTACACTTGACTTATTATTATTGTTATGTTGTTGTTGTTGTTGTTTGCTAGGATTGGATTTTTGTGTCATCATCAAAAAACAAATCACATGCTTCTTGTTAAATAAAATTTTCATCAAAGATACACTTTTTGTTGTTGTTTTTGTGGGATATTGTGTAGTCTTATTATAGAAATCGTATGTAATCATTCTGTGTAGCTTCATTGCCAATTAATTTGGTGGTTTTTGTTAAATGAGATGCACAAACAGTGACAACTGTAAAATTGAACATTTTTTCCATCCTCTATCTTTCCAGTTTGGTGTGAGAGCTCGGAGCCTAGAATCCTCCTCCTCGATTCCAACCTGCTCAGTGAAGTCCCAAGTCGTGTTCTGCACATCACTAATGGCAACGGTGGCATGTTGGGCATCACTCAATGCCACGCCCTTCACTATGCAACTGACAACTTGAAGGGTGTGGCTTTCTTGCGTGTTAGTGACAGAGTCCTTCCTCTTGTGGAGCTGGCGGCAAGAACTGTGCGTTGCAGTTTAGTTGGTGAGTTACAGCATGAAAGCAGTTGAGTTATTGACATTGCAAGATGGAAGAAGCCCTGACCTGGTTGTTTATGGTGTATATCAGCTTCTGCACAGTATGCCAAGAAGTTCCAAAGCACTTTTCCACCAGGACAGAATTATTCATTTATGTCTACACACTTTGATAAATATGTGGGCAGTTTGCTATTAAAACCATCATTAATAATAATGAAATTATTGTCTGGCTCATGTGATCTCAAAAATCAAAACAAAAAAACAACAACAAAAAAACACCTTGTCTATTATGCTAGTGTTATGCCAGCATACTACTTATTGTGCCCTAAATTATGCTGACATATTACACTCATCCAGATCTCTAACGCTAACACATGCTGCGTTTTCTCATACTCTGAGTGTAATGTGACATCACACTGTATAGCACAAGCTTCTTGTAATCAGAGCACTTTTTTGGGTGTTATGAACCAGTACTATTCCAACCTTCCCTTCCTCCATGTGGCAGTTGGTAAAGGGTTTGCTATGTGAGACAACTACTTGATAGTTTGTTGGGTTTTGTTATTTGTGCTTTTGATGACCCTTGCCTCTGTATCACTAAAACAGTCATTTTTATCCATAGGCTGCCATGTTCCCTCCTCCTCTCAAGTTGACTGCTGGCTGCCTAATCATCTAGGCCAGCTGCTGCATATGCCAGTTGGTGTTCAGGAGTGGCTTGTGCCCTCAGGGTGCTGCGAGGCAGAGACATGCAAGAGAGATTACTTTCTTCACCATGTCAGCATCCGCATGTCTGTCCAGTCGTACAAGGAAGTGACAAATCAACCATCCTTGAAGTTCCCCAATGATTTGGCAGTGTCAGCACATTTCTGCTCGCTCGAGTGCTTGGCCCATTATTATTCTCTAACTTCCCTTTTATAGAAACAGTTTCATTATCAATTTTATATTCCAATATGTTCTATAAGTCACAAGGTTCATCAACACCTAATTAATTCCACTTCCTATATTAAAGCAGTCTCCTCGCTCAGTTGAAATTTCATGTCATTTACATGAATGATATAAACTAATGCAAGTATGTGTAAACTCAACTGGGATACACACCCACCACCTTATGCACACTTTCATTCCACAATTTACATGCACTTGTATATGATCTAAACACATTCATATTGTTAAATAGTGGCCAGTCTGCTGAAAAATAAAATAAAAAAAGAATGGGTGCTTCTGTCTTTGTGCTAGTTACGAGTCATCACTGGTCCAGTTTGGGGTCTGGGCACTGGGTCTTGATAATGATCCTTGAACCAACCAATCAAACTGTCCACAGAGTCGTGGATTCTGCTTCTATAACGGAATCCATCTGGTGTCGCAGTAACATACTCTATTCTGGGCCTGCTCCCAGGCTGATAAGCCAGGCAAAACTTGCCCGGGAACTGCTTCGATGCGCTGAAGAAATACGGGATTCTCTTGGGGTTTTTTATTTTTTCATCTCTTAAAAGTTTCTTGAGGTCGTCAATGTTTCCGCCATTGGCTTTCCGGTAGCTCTTGTGAACAATGAGGTCCTTGGCAAAGGAAGCCATTGGCTGGACAAACCGAGCCAGTATTTCATCCAAATCTTCATACGTCTGAGCAAATAAACAAAGTTTAAAGTTAAAATAAAGTCTATTACTGAATTTAAAAAAGTTAAAGTTTGTTAAGTAAAGATACAGATTACTATAACTACATCGTCCCCTTTCTCCCTCACCTCTCTGCCGATCACAAGTGATCTTCCCAAACTAAACTTGTTTGGCTTGTCCATCTCCTTGATATCCACATGTTGATAAATGCCTTCTTCAACTTTCCATGTCAGTGTCAAGTTCTCCATACTCTATGGTAACACAATATAATAGTAACAATAAATATAAAATAATAATAATAATAATAATAATAATAATAATAATAATAATAATAATAATAATAATAATAATAATAATAATAATAATAATAATAATAATAATAATAATAATAATAATAATAATAATAATAATAA
>WLWI01002065.1_pt1 | contig 17346 bp, 18 predicted proteins | sample 6701501 | NCBI WGS metagenome assembly WLWI01 (sample SAMN12718690, study PRJNA515312) | sponge metagenome | isolation source: marine sponge | host: Mycale hentscheli | place: New Zealand: South Island, Marlborough, Capsize Point | collected 2014-11-01
GCCTTGCTCATCCACTAAACATGATTAGCAGTCCTAACCTTGTTGACGCGGATGGGTTTGCCGTATACTTTAATCATGTTCATAATCTTGATGGCATAGTCTGCATCATCTTCACCCATGAACTCTACGAACCCATAGCTCTGATGCTGCTGGGTAATGCGGTCTCGAGGCATGTGTACATTGACTGGACAACAAACACCACAAACCAAGAAAGCCAGTCTGTCAAATTTGCAGTTACTATTTTAAGCATGACCTTTGTTGAAGATTCCTTACCTACTGGGCCTGCTTGGACGAACAATTCCCAAAGCATGTTCTCCGACACCAACGAGTCGAGCCCACCAACATACACAGTAGCATCTAAAGAATAATTCTTGATTTATGTAGATAAACCAAGTTGCAATTACCTTGATTCCTCTCCTGTATAGGCCCGGCTGACATCACAAATTAAAAAAAAAAAAATCTTACGCAGTTGGTGTACGTCCCGTACCTATTTAATTTTCGTCTTGCCGTTTCGTCCAGATTTTGTCACTTTTGCGCGCGGCCAAATGAGCATACCCCCCCCCCCCCCCCCCCCCCCCCCCTTCCTTTTTTTTTTTTTTTTGGTAAAGGGTCTCTGGCAGACTATATGGTGCACCGCTCCTACAGGCGGGCCAGACTAATATGCTTCCTTTACCGCTAGTGTGGCGGCTCTTCAGTGGGTAAAATAACAATATAGAACTTTAGTCTGGCGTCGCCGACCCTTTTCCTTCTATTATTATTATACGTGGGCGAAGGAAAAGGGTCTGGTGAAGCTAACCTATACTACTTGTTGTAAGAGGCATATACAACTGGTTAAAGAAAAAGACAATAAATATACAAAAAGTTCAGGCTACACCGTCCAGGGAGCCGGAGGGGTATGGTGGGGAGACGGTGGAGCCACAGCGATGCATTGCCCCGCCGTTGTGCAACCGCGCACACGCAGCAGCTATAGCTGCATGCCAATCAGATTGCTTGAAATAGTCACGTGCATTTAGGGAAAAGTCTGCGTGGCACGCCTTCTTCTTGATGATACGGATCGTTAGCTTCACCAGACCCTTTTCCTTCGCCCAATAATAGAAGGAAAAGGGTCGGCGACGCCAGACTAATAGAACTTATGGGTATTATGGCTGGTGGAAGTTATTGATCTAGTCTCTTGAACTGATATAATGTGTAAGTTGTAGTAATTTAGCTTTCACTGCATGGAGTGTTGCATAATACCGACATAGTTGTGCAGCAGTTTAATTTATGCCTCGCCAAGCAGGTGTTAGTATTTATTTCTACCATTTTTGTGATAAGAATTTTGCAGTCATTTATTTTAAAGAATGTAAGATCACAATATTAAGTTAGTTGTGTATTGACGAGCATGTGCGTATTTCATTGATGGAATTGTTAGTGCATAACCAAAAAAGTCTTACACCACTTTGTTGTCTAGATACTTGGAGCCACCCATGGTGTTGTGACTGAATCAGCAGTTACTGGCTGCTGATTCAGCTGTGAGACTTGTGTCTCCAGTAGTATGATTAAGCTGATGATACTGGATAGGGAGTATGACTGTGACTATAATTTTGATGCTATAGTGATAGTGAGGTTATGTATGTACACCAAGTGAGATCATAGATGGTTATATATATACATGCACATATATGTCTATATGTAACTATTACATAGGCAGTAAGAATTTTTTCAAACTAAGTGATTATGATATTTAATGCTTAGCTCGGCACTTTAGTGAAGTGACTAATGAGTGGTTGAAATTGAACTTGTTTTTGATTTTTGCAGTTTCTGTGTATACACAGTGTTACTAGTAGGTGCTATAGTTCTTTCCCGGAGTAGAAAGCTGGATACAAGTTTTCAATTAACTCCTGTCTTGAAGCTAAAGGTTTTCCATAACTTGTGCTTTATAAATAATTTTTTTGTACAATCATAATTTAAAAGTACGGTAGTACAGTCCAGATTTATTTTTTAATGGTTTATTAATATTATCATTTAATTGTCATTTTTCCAATAAATTAGCTTCTGGGAAGACATTTGAATCAGAGGAGCTGAGAGCCCGTCATGTTGAACTAATGCAGCTCATTAATCTAGACGTCCTCCTACCTATCCTTAAAAAAAGGAAAGTCCTCTCTGATCAGGACATGAAGCGAGTGGTTGACACAAAGCATTTTGGCTCCATTGAGAGGGCAGCCTTTCTCCTCAACATCATCTACAAACAAGACCAACCCACCATTGACAAGTTTGTGGGCTGTCTTCGAGAAGATAAGAAACATTATGGGCATCGTGAAATCATAGAGCTCTTGGAAAAGGAAACTTCAGAAGAACTTGGTCAAAATCCAGTCTTTGAAATCCTGAATAACTCCCTCAAGGACATTTCAGAGTCTGTCAACATTACCAGCTTTCTCAAGACGCTGATGGATAATGGAGCCATTGAGGTAACGTCATTTTTGGATCTTGTCGGCCATGACAGGACTCCCGTAGAGAGTTTAGAAAAGCTATTGATTGGATTGGAGGGTAAAGGAACGCAAGGCTTTGTGGACTTCTTGTCAGCTCTGCGTGCGGATTCCACTGCTGCACATGACAAGCTATTCAAGAAACTGTTTTCTAAAGGTATGTTGGAGAGGAGGATGAAGGGGTGGAGCAAAGAACTGATATATGCACCTACTACAACCATAAGGAAAAAAAAGCACTAACAATATAAATAAAGACATCACAACAAAGTTTGTTGTTGTTGTTTTCAAAAAAAAATTGGTACTTGTCTTACCCAATCAGGAATGATTATTATAGGGTCGGTCTCTTAGTATGTACCATTGTGCATGCATTTTGGGGAGGTTTCTGGAATTCCATGCAAGGCAGAGCTATAGTATGTCCAAGTTGAGTTGGCCGCAAGAAAAACTTGAATAACTTTAGAACGGAAGCAGCCACACATCCGGGGTTTGCACCATTGGAAAGCTCGCGCCGAAGCGGCTATAAATATTCCCTCAGTAAACGCCAAAACCGGAGGGAAAGTGCTATTCCAAAACTCAATACAAAAGTCTACGGGAATAGAAAAAAACCACAGCTTTCCCGCTTTACACGCGCCTGAATTTTGTCACGCGGTTTGGTGCAATCGATCACATGTAAAGTTTTCAATGAGCTTGACAATAAAAATTAAGCTTAAACAATAGTACAGATTTCAAACAAGAACAATAGTGTCATCCTTGTGAACTACAGTAGAATTCTCACAGGTAGACACCGTGGCTCTCAAACAGCTTACAATACTGGGCCGCCTTAGTCTTCTGTGGCTGGTAATTTCACTCCTTCAGGTTCTTCTCTCTAGGTGCGTACCTATGAACAGAACAGCGCCGGGAAATAACTATTTAGAACTGCAAGACGGCCTTGACTAAACTCTAGCAAAGTTATTTCATTAATAATGCGCACCCAAGTAGCCACCCCTTTTTCACGTGAACATTGCTCGCGCGTCAATTGCAATTAGTTCACATGACTAAATTGCTTCCGGTTTTTTACCAAGTGCATTCCTCGTTTACTGCGCTTGCGGTTGTGCCAACTCAACTTGGACATACGATAGTATTTCACCAGACATGTGATTTTTATACTTGCAGTTATATTAATTCTTTACTAGCAAGTACCCTGCCACACAGTAGCGCTTGATGTATTAACTTGGGAATGCAGCTCAGCTAATGCAAAATTATTCGTGAATACACACACTGTCGTTTCTTGACCCTCACTGTCGTTTCTTGACCCTCACTGTCATCAACGACTCTTTCTAACATGTTACAGATGATGCTATACCAACCAGGCCCAGCTAATGAATTATTCATGAACACACACTGTCATTTCTTGATAACGAGACATTTTTTATTACCTTCTTTTTCAAAGTATCTTGCTACCCTGCCCCTCGGATGTTGCGCTATTCCTTCTGCCTCTGACACCAGCTGACGTATTGTATTCATGTTGTGTGTGTTTAGTGCAGAAGTTCTTCAAAGAAGATGAGCGGGCAAAGGAAGTGTCTTACAGTGATCGCATTGCCATCCTTCAGCTGGAGACCAGAGAGAAAGTACTTGAGAAAGAAGTTACTCAAAGATTAAAAGTTAACTTCTCCAAGTTGGTGAATAAGATGGACCTGACCTCTCTGACCCCTTACCTCAAGAAGAGCCTGGTGTTGACAGATGATGAGCTGAAGGACCTTCCTTCAGGAACTGCAGGGAATGAGGCTCTCTTGAATCTGATGAGCTCAAAGACTCCTTTCTGGACGGTTAAGTTTGCTGAGTGTTTGAGAGAAGATCCCAAGAACCAGGATCTGGCACAACTTCTCTTCCCACCCCCTCCAGGTAAAACTCGTTAGTGCAGATTACATGTGGCAGGTTCAAATATAATTGTGTAGCTCAAAAATTAGAAATTCCATTTTTTTTTAGAAATTGGTGTTTGATAATTTGTGTAGTGTAAGTCAGTGAGTATATTGTAGTTGTGGTCTTTCAGTGTGTGTATTGTGTGTGTGTGTGTGCGTGATATAGCTCCAATAAAGCAGACAGTGGCGGGAGCCAGTGACGGTCAACACAGGCATGGTACGTTGTTGTTGGCTTCACCTGGTGTGAAGACATGGAGTCACTGGTGTTGGTTGGTCTGGTGTGTCAAGTTTTCACACGCATGATTCCAAAACTGATACTCAGATCTGAATTGATTATACGTAATTTTAATGGGATATATAATGATATTTATGTGCTACTCCTGAAGTTATCAAATGATGCCTGCTGAGGTTGGTGTCCCTGAGGGTTGGTAAATATTGACTGTATTTAGCGAACCACTTAAATTGGTATTGGTCATCACTTTAGTGAACATGTTGACTTCCATTTCTGTAGACAGAGTGGCTGTATTTATGTCTATGAGAAAGTACGTCAGAGTTGAAGAAGACTACACCATGCAGGATATGTCAGTGGACAAGAGATTGGCTGTTCAGAGGTACTGGCAATAATTTGCTGTGGATTACTATTTCTTCATTTATTCTATATTTTCTCCTTTCCTTAATTTGTCTCTATTCAATCCCTCTCTCTTTCCCTCTCTCCTTTCCTCTCTCCTTTCCTCTCTCCTTCCATCTTGTTCTTATGTGAAAGGAAAAAGTTGCTAGAGAAGTTTGAATATTTGAACTTTAAGATTGTTGACTTTGAGTTGAAAGGCACGCCTCCTGTGGATGAGACTCAGGTCATGACTAAGCCAGGACACGAGAAGAAAGAAGATGGCAGAGAGAGCACTCGTTCTTCAAACAATAAGGAACTTGAGAATGCCTTTACAGAGAAAGTGGCCAGTGTGTGTGCTGAAGAAGCAGTTGTGTTTATTTTTATGAGCGGGATTCAAATTCCCCACGAGGTAAGATTTCCTTCTCATGAATAGTAAAGATCGAGCAACTCATTCGTTCTTTCTCCATATGTTTCTTTGATGGATGCTGATGGGCTGACAGGAAAATGGAGTGAGTTTTTTTATTTTATTTTTTTATTTTTTATTGTTCCAGTTGTAATGGTATTTTTTTTTTTTTTTTTTCATGTTTCAAGAAGCGAACGGGCGCCATTTTATTATCAGAGGTGTCAACTATCAGTAGGAAAGAGGTATGAAATTTTGAATGTTAGGCTAGATTAGCCAATGTGTGTTATGAATTGGTTTATAATTTTTTTTTAATTTCTTTACTTTCATCCTTTAACTTAGAGCACAGATTGTGTGAAGGCTCAAGACTTGAAGCGATGGATGACTCTCATCTCTTCCTGTCATGTGACGTTCCTCGTGGATTGTGAGCATAACTTTGTTGCCAAGTATGGGAAGCAGAGGACACCAGACTCAGTGGACATGGTGGAGGATCCATGGAGCATGCTCAGTGGACTCAATCTCAGCACAGTCGTCTTTTATCTGCAACCTGACATGTCGGCTCTTCCTCAGCTAACAGATGAGGATGTAAAGAATGCCGCCGGCAGCCTCACTGAGACTTTCTTGTTCGCTCTCTCTCATTGCTACTCGAACAAGAAGAAGGAGAAGGATATCAGCTATCTGTCCCACCGCAGGTTCTACGAGGCCATGTCCTTCTTCTGGCATAGACGTGGCCGAATGCATAAACCTTTTGTCCCTGCCATTGTGGTGAGGTGTGGTCTGTTCGGTGGTTTGGCTATTCACACATGTGGGCTGGTGGTTTGTATGGTTAATTACTATTGTTATTGTCTATGCATAGGGGCATAGTCCAGTGTGTACACACACAAATGCACACACATACATACTGACATACACACACGAACACACATACATGCACATGATTTTGGTCAACTGATGTTTATAGTGTGGTAATGGTCTCCTATATCCTTCAATGACTTAAGCCAATATGTAGCACACCTCAACATTTTGCTAGATGACATACTCTACAATGTGTCTGGTAAACTGATTGCAGCACGAGAAAGTGAAGAAAGTCACAAAAAGTGGAGAGAGAAATGTTTAAGTTATTTATAGCTTCAGGGGAAGACAAAGCTTAGAGAGTTGAGTCCATCGGAAAATGAGAAAGAGTTTTAGCATTGACCATGTGAAGGATGTAGGTTTATGTAAGAGTTGGACAGATAGGCAGAGAGAAGCGACATCAATGTTGAAGGTTGAAGAGTTTTTGTGTCATCCACTAAAATAATTGTTATTGCACCTTTCTTATAGGGGGACAAAGATCGTGAATTCTTAGGACGAAAAGTAATCCCTTACCAGCATGCCTTTATGATGAACCTAACTGGTGGTCATGGCAACCAGGGGTTCGATCTAAACAAGTTACATGTGAGTCAAGTTATTATTGTGGCACTTTCCCATCTTCTTAGTCCTTTACTCCTTGTGGTACAGATTCAGATTGGTAGCCTAGTAGATCTCTACCAGGGAGACCAAATTGACGTCTTTCACGTCTTGCGACCTGGAATACGTGTAAGAGGTGTGGTCAAGGAGTCATATCCAATCAGCTGTTCAGTGATGATAAAACTTGATGAAGAACGCAAGAAACTGCAGAATGTTCTTGCAGAGGTTTACAAGGCAAGTCTGCTGGGAATGGACAGTCGAAATATATTACAAGTTTTCTGTCATTCTTTCTGTCAAAAGTTTAATCAAAATATATAATCTGTCAAAGCTTGGTTCTGAGACTTGGTCAGTCTTACAACAACTGTTAAACTCGCATGTATTAATTTTTTTACAGGATAGCTCTCTTCGTAGTAAAGACCATTCTACGGAATTCCTGTGGGCCCTCAGGGTGTTTCCAGTGAATGATCGTTACATTGTAGCCACAGATGGTCTGAGTGAAGGTGAGTGAGCAACCTATTGTCAACTCTCTCTCTCTCTCACCTCCCATCTTTGTCTCTGGTAGCTGACACCATTACCATCAAGACATACCTGGAGACAATGTCTCTGCATCTGCGCTATGCATCTCGTGGAGACAAGTCAGTGAGATGAGTTTTGGACCTGCTGGAACTGAGATTTGACTATGTGGTATTGTGGTAGTCATTACTAGCATAGGATGTACTGTTTATATGTTCCATGTGCTTGGCTAATTTGCTTGAACTCATTGTCTTTAATTAGAGCTCACCTCACGGTATGTAAGAGTGAAGGCAAATACTTTGTGAAAGATGAGACTAAGGAGTTCAAAGACGAAGTGAAAGTTATAAGACTAGAACTCATTCTCTCGTTTTTAGGTGAGTCTCTTTGAGTGAATTTAATTTAAGCACATGTCTAATATTTTTAATGGTTGTTGTTTGTTTGTGTGTGTGTGTGTGTGTGTTTGTGATGTGTATACTTCATGTAGAGGCAATAGCATGGTATAAGCATGTTAATTATATTGGTGACAAGGAAAAAACTTCAACTTACTTTCACTGTTTTATGACTTCAGGTGGGTGTGGTTTGTGGGTGTGGTTTATTTGGCTATACTTAGACTTTTATCACTTGTAGAGCGTCCGTTACTTCAAGTTGCCGTCCCACTGTGCGAGGAGTTCTATATTTCTTACTCTTCGCTGGAGGGTGGTGGTCGGCCTACCGGCCATGAAGGCATTCTGCAGAGCACAGATTCTCAAATGTTCTGGAAACCAGAACCTCCCAATAAGGACCCCAACCCTTGCATGGAGGTTGTGTTTCACAAAAATCACATTGTCACTTCAATAGAATTGAAAGGTACTTGTCCTGTACATACATACGTGAGTGCTCTACACTGCACATTGAATAGGCAGAGGTAAAAACAAACAGGTAAGGTACTGCATTTAGTCTTATTTCATACACTTGTTCTCTCAGAGGTGAGCTGTACAATGCCCCTCCCCCAAGAAGAACCTGCTTATATAGTTATAATTCAAACAATGATTAATTAAAACTTCAACTAAAATTAAGCACTACACATTGCTTTCTTAATGGTAGCTTCTGTAGTATCAAATTTACCAATAGAATTGTTTTTACCATGTGAAGTACCACCCAGCTACTTTAGAACCAGATAATCTGGTAATGGGTCTTCAATGTCATAAGTTAACCAATCACAGCAATTTGGTGAGAAATAGTAAGATGTAGTTAATGCTGGGAGTACCAAAGCAACAAAGACTGAGGACACGTACTCCTAAGGAGGAGTATTTTAGGTAACACACTGCATGTGTGTTATAGGGACCTTACCTATCATCCATACATGATGCCTATAACGTGTACTCGATTTTCAATATTACTTGCTTCACTCCACCAATGATATTAGAACTAAATTTATAATGCCACTTACACCTTTAATAATTCTTCATTTTAAAACTAAGGCAGCTAATTTTCCTGAATGGCCAAATTGCTAAGCATGCAATTCGTAATCTGTTAGTTGTAGTTTATAGCCTTATCCAATGAGTTGAGTGTTTTATGTATGACTTGTAGGGGACTATCGTGGAGGCAGTGACAAGTCTGAATACGTGAGGAATGCTAATGTCTTCCATCAGAGCTTGGTACTGAATGTGGAGGAGGGGGTCCATGCTGCTAGATCAGGTCCTCTCGAGTTGCATGTGGACCCTTACAACGTTCAGTTTATTTCCATCACTCCGAAGGAGAAGAAGGACTTCAGTCTCACTTTCAAGCCTGTTGTCAACTTCTCAGTCCCCAACAAAAGTAAATGCTCTAAGCATCAGAAGATAAATGCTCTAAGCATCAGAAGATATAATATGTGGAATAATTAAGGGACTGAAATATTATATTAGATATCTTTAGTTAACAAAGACAAGTTTTGTTTTTTGTTGCTTTTTTGTTTTTTTTGTTTGTTTTTTTTGATCAATTTTCTTTTTTTCTTTTTGTGCAGCTTTGGAATTTGTGAATGTCATTAATTGGAGCTTCCACCAGCAGCGCAAAACTCCCTGGAAATTCCACCCTCCGCCCGACCACAGAGGTTATATAAAATTAGATAAACAGCAGTTGATCACTTGGTCAGGAAAGGCTAGTTCTCAGGAGCCGGTGGTGTTTGATCTGGGCATGCCTGGATTTGAAATACAGAAGCTGTTTGTTACAAGTATGTAGCTATAAAAATTATTTTAGTTGTGCCATATGGTCCTGCAAATTGTTTGCTTTTAAGATAACAACACTGACAGTTTGAGATTCCTCTTTCAACTGAAGTCTTGTTGGAAGAGGGAGACATTGCCCGAGTTTCCTTCTGCCTGGCCGTGCAAGTATGAGTTTCCAAAACCTATTGTTCTCTCTAACTTCCAGCTGATACCAGTCAACTATGCCCAGCAGGGAGAAATTAAAGTTCAAATGCAGCTCTATGGAAACAAGAAAGGTAAATAAACTGAGATGGTTGCCGTCACATCCCTCAAGAAGGTTTTCTGTTCAAATTCTCTTAAATATATAATATGGAGCGCAGTTTCTATTGGTTAGTAGCAATAACCACAAAGTTCTTTTCCAGTGAAATGTGTACGTTAGCTGTAAGTTTTCTCTATTGTTTAGTATGAGATATTTTATGAGCATGTGGGGGCGAGTAACAATAATGAGCACATGAGTGAAATCGCATGATTCCCATATTGTACGACGAATGTAATTCTTATTATACACTGGATTTTTTTTTCCCAAAACAGTTAACGTTCAGAGGTAACTCCGCCATTGTACTTCTAAAAATTCAGCTGTCCAAACAGCACACAGGCGTGGCGCATTGGAGCGTTCAATATGCAATGTTCTATATGGTTAAATATTCGCGCAATACGGAAATACTCGAGGAAATATCCAACATATAAATATATATATTGTGTATTGAACTGTATCCAGTATCTGTTGCCACTTCATTAAAGTGATCAGGAATTTGTTTATGGCAGTATTTTCGCGTATTACTAGTGTTCTGGGTTATTACTAGTGTTCTGGGTTATTACTAGTGTTCTGGGTTATTACTAGTGTTCTGGGTTATTACTAGTGTTCTGGGTTATTACTAGTGTTCTGGGTTATTACTAGTGTTCTGGGTTATTACTAATGTTCTGGGTTATTACTAGTTCCTTTTGGTTTATTGCAATATATTTATAACTCATTTGATACCCGACGGTGTCACTCGTCTGATTACTATATATACACTTTTGCCTTCGGCAGTTGTTGGCGAGCAAGCGAGACACTTACAGGGGCAGCACAATCAAGGTTCCGTGATATTCTCCTGTATCCAATAAATAAATAATGTATGTATGTATGTATGACATTTGGTATGCTAGAAACTTTACAATGTGTGTGTGTGTGTGTGTGTGTGTGTGTGTGACTTTACATTTCTCCAGATGGAGACATTGAAGTAGAAGAAGGACAACTTCTCTCTTTTCATTTCAACAATTATAGACCACAAGCACACTTTGTGTATATTATCAATCTAGAAGAAACAGGTAAGGTGATGGTTAAATGAAAATATGAAATGAAGTCGTACTAATTATAGGTGCTATAAAGTTCCTCATGAAAGATGTGGCAAACCCTAAGGTCGTCAGTTCAATCTATCCTGTCATGAAAAAGCTAATACAATCTACCATTCCTGGAGGTAAGTTGAACTTATTGACCCTTAGCGTGCATGCGCGAGAGGGTTATAGTAGTCGTTCTGTCTGTCTGTCTGTCACGCTCTGATTTTGGAGATTACTGACAATTAACAATTGATTTAGGTATGAACTTACTCAGGACGAAGATTTACCTTTTATTGTGCTACTTTTTTTAATTTCGGGCTAATTGTTGAGAAAACACAAAGCTTTCAACTCCGCGTAGGTACCAGCTTTTATGGGCAACACCCCCTAGCGTCACGTCATAATCACGTGAGCAAATAATTGCTGCAGCCAGCGGTATAGTTCGCTTTATGCTCAGGGAAGTTAACGGAGTTGAAAGAAGTGAAATTTCGCGTTGAAAATGTATACAGGTGAGTGTTTCTGGCTAGTTTAGCTTCTTTTCTTATGAAGACAGCATTTCCATGTACCATTTTCATTGGTCGAGCTATTTTGATACCTCATTAAAAAAGCTAACAGATTGCTTGTTCTTTTAGAAGGAGATTATATTGCAATAGCTAAGTAGTGTTTCTTTGGTGCTTCATTTGTATCATGACCCTACACTTGTGCTCTCTTACCAGTTATTTCACTTGAGCACACACACACACTCATACATACACACACACACACACACACTCACACTCACTCACTCACACTCACTCACAAAAGCCCATTACTCTATTCTGGTCTTGCAGGCTATAATCCAGATTCTGGCTCTATCAGAGACACTTACAAAGTCCTCGTATGTCCGCGGCAGCTATATTTAGACGCATTCTTTCAGAAGGGGCCCAGTTCTTACCATCAGTCTCTCTCATACAGGACCACCTCTTCTCTTGGTCATAAGGTACTGCTTGTCTCATTAGTTTAATGGTTCTGTGTATCAGAGATCAATCTATCACTCCAATATAGTTTTACTTCTATAGTAACTAATTCTGTTTACAATAAATGAAACCCACTCATTATGAGTACAGTGAAGTCTCCGATAAAGGACACTCCGACGAAGGGACAATGTATTGATAATCTCTCTTAGAAAGACAAACCTGAAGTCCCCCCAAATTAATTCCTGTACCAAAAATAATACAAATAGAATCTCCTAAAGAGGACAATCCCTCTACAAGGGACAAAATGCGCTGAATTTATATTGCTCCCAAAGTGTCCTTTATCCGGAGACTCCACTGTAGTAGTAGTAGTAGTAGTAGTAGTAGTAGTAGTAGTGGTGGTGGTAGTGGTAACAATAATAATAATATAATTACAATAATAAATGTTTATATTTTTTTCCTTTCTCTCTTTTCAGGAAATGGGGAAAGATGTGTGCCACTGTTTTCAATTTAAGGTGAATGTGAAGCAGAGAAACATATGAGACTTCGTCCAATCTTGTATTTCATTTCTATAGCAATCATTAATCAAATCTTTATTAAATCAATCTTTCAAATATGTTTTATCAGCATGCTATCTTTTGGTTATATAAGATTTGGATGGGTACTGACAGTACTTCACTCTTCTCTACAACTGCAGTAGGAATTCAATTATTCGCATATTACTCTACTCAAATATTTGCTGCAGAGATACAAAATTCGAATTTCGTTGCTGCTTTGGTCATCACCGGTGATTAAAAACCCTTTACCTTAGACCGATGTCGGGTAAAAGGTCGAGCAAGTCCACAAATAGTGTTTAAAATGTCCACTAGGGCCAACGCAAAATACGACGAGTCTGAAAATTACGGACAATGGATGGAGTACGACACGTTCGAAGAAGTGCGTTACATATAGTAGATAGCCTCAGTCCTACATTTTGTGTTTGTTATTTTTGTTTCAAGGGTGGAACGTCCGCAGCAACAGATCTATCGCAAAACGACAGAGCAGTGCATGTAGACTTTTTTAATGGTAAAGTGAATAATTAGTACATAGTCAATTTAGAATTAATGGCAAATGTGAGGGTTGAGCAGGTCTACCAAGCGGTTATGTTATTCTTTTAATTAATATAGCCCATACTTTAGTCCCATCGTTTGCTATATACTTTTGTTTCAGATTTTGATGACATTTTTGACGATGAAAGACTGGAATAATTCATCATTCATACTCTGTCATATTGTTTCTTCTGTCATGCTTTTTAATTATCAAATAATCTCTACTGTCAATTGTAGTTGTGATTGCTTTTTAATTCACCCACGCACCTATATATGCTGACTCAGCATAAATTAAAGACGCAGCGTGTATGTAGTAATGATGGCGGTTTGATCTGGTTTGTTCCTATTTCGATAGTAGTCTGCTTTGTGCGCGCATAAATGTCAAGTACTCGAGTTGAATAACAGAATCCCAGGCTTCACTACTTTTGTCAAGTGATATTTTACCGGCTAAATTTGCCCAGATGTTCGGTGAGTTGTTGGACGAGAGTGCACGTGGATAATTACCAAGTGCTGGTCGACAGTGAATGGAGACTGGCTTAGTCGTTGTGTAGTCATCCAGTAGTTGTCCTTTGCATATTTAGGAAACACTGGAGGCACTGGCTTGTTCAGCACTCCACAGTCTGGTTTGGGGCGTGGTCTAGGACTCAACTCTGGCACCAGTAATACTGGAGGCCTGTTCAACAGGCAGAGTGGTGGTCTCTTTGGCAACACTGGAACAACAGGAGTTATTGGCAGCTCTGGAGGTGGTCTTTTCAACCAGACCCCAGCTATTCAGTCAGGAGGAGGTCTGTTTGGTGGAGGATTAGGGGGAGGAGGTGGGCTCCCTGGGAACACCAGTGGTCTCTTCCAGACCCCTCAAAGTAAGTTAGTTGGAGGATTAAATAACTAATTGCATAGAAGAGGGGTTTGTGGTTCTTGTGTATAAGAGGATGTGGTTGGAATAATATGGGTTGGTGGATGTCGCACACTACAAGGTGGCTAGTTGGCTTAGTGGCATGTGGAGGCTATAGTAGTAATGTATTCTCCTTTACCATATTCTGTTTTTTTACTGCAGCTGGAGGCCTCGGGGCACAGCAAAAGGGTTTGTTTGGAAGCCCGATGCTTGGAGGCAGTAGTTCTGGTAGCAATGTACTCGGCGGTGGACTTCTGGGTCAGACGGCCACTGGAGGTGGAGGTCTATTCAACAAGCCGCAGACCAGCGGCACTGGTGGTCTGATGGGAAGTGGCCTGGGTGGTGGCATTGTACAAAGTAGCAGCGGACTGTTTGGAGGTGAGTGAGTGAGACAGATGCAATGTGACAACTAGAGTTTCTAGGAAGAATTTGGTGCTTTAAAGTATATATATATATATATTATAATATATAATATATATATATATATTATAATATAATTATATATTTTTTATTTTTTTATTTTTTTTTTTATAATCCATTGAACATTGTCATGATACAGATTGTATCAAAATGTACTCCATATTATACTAAACTACAAGCCATGGCAAATATTGTTGAATAACTGCACCCTAGACAAAATATCTGTGCTACTGTTCGTCAACGACAACAAGCTGTTTACTCTTCATCATCAGAATTAATACAGTACTGGCAAAAGCAAGCCCTGTGGCTTCCTAACGAGAAGGGAGTTACCCTAGACTGTAACAAAATTGATTGGCAGAATGTTTTGCACAATAATGAGCTTGAATTTAAAGAAAGTGACACATATTACAGCTCACTTCTCCCCCCCCCCCCCCCCCCCCCCCCCCCCCCCCCCCCCCCCCCCCCCCAATTTAGCCCTATCACAACTGACAACATGGTATATTGGGAACTGAAATTGGAATTCAAACTGATTTCAATATCTGATCTAGAGTTCTACTTCCTTTACTTATTTTTTTTTTTTCCTCAATCTCCATCATTTCCGTATTACCATTGTGTTTATTATTATCTTCTTGCTCCTTCCCTCTTCCCCTTATATTTCTGATGTATGAGCAAGTGATCATTTCATTCTACCTTTGTTTAACCTTCAGGACTTGGGGGTGGGACTTCAGGAACCACAATGAAGTATGAACCAACCAAAGGCACAGACACTATCAATAAGAATGGCATGAATGTAAACATCTCTACTCTCCACCATTGCATCACTGCGTCTGCCCAGTACATGAGCAAGAGCTTAGAGGTGAGGGTGTGTGTGTGTGTGTGGCTGAGTGGTGAGGAAAGTGGAGCGTGAAGTTATGTAATGTACAAATATTAGAACGTGATTATGTCTTGAATCAAGTTGTGTGTATTTTAGGAACTTCGTTTTGAAGACTACAGTGCAGGGCGTAAAGGTCCTACAATGGGTACGTCAGGGACGTTGGGTAGTGGTGGTCTGTTTGGAGGTGGAGGACTGGGCGGGACCAGCATGAGTGGCGGGCTGTTTGGACAGAACAAAACTCTCGGAACCAATACTTGTAAGTTAGTTGTCACTTTTCAAGTAATTATAGTAATGGGGGGGAAACTTTCGATATTATTTTCTGCAGTGGGCGGAGGAATCTTGGGAGGGGCTCAGAATCAGCAACTTGGGCTCGGTGGTGGGCTCGGTGGTCTTGGAACCAGTACAGCAACTGGTGGGGGTCTCTTCGGCAACCAACCAAAACTTGGTGCCACTGGAGGTGGACTCTTTGGGAACAACACACGTAAGGCAAATATCACAAAGTTTTGTTTATGTTATTGTGTGTTGTTGTTTATTGTTTGTTGCAGTGGGCGGAGGGACAAGCATTCTGGGAGGTCAGAGTCAGGCCCAGCTTGGCGGTGGTTTGGGTGCCAGCACTTCTACTAGTGGCAGTCTGTTTGGTAATCAGCAGAAGTTAGGAGGAGGTCTCTTTGGGAACACTTCCACTCAGAACAAGATTGGTGTTCTTGGTACCACTGGAGGGGGACTCTTTGGCCAGCAGCAGGTTCCTGGAACCCAGCTAGGTGTGGGGCTAGGAGGAGCCACTCAGGCAAGTAGCAAGTAGAGTGTAATTATCGCTGATGAGGAGGGGCAAGTTGGTAAAGGAGTTAGTTAATAACCCGGGGGGTATGTAAGTCAGGGAGTCTATCTGTTCACCCCCTTCAGGATTCTGTTCCATATTACATAAATGTTGTTGTTGTTGTTGTTGTTGTTGTTATTATTATTATTATTATATTATTATTATTATTATATTATTATTATTATTATTATGGTACAGCTTGGAGCTGGTGGTTTGGTTGGAGGTAACTTGTTCAACCGCAACCCTGGTCTAGGACAGACAGGTGGACTGGGACAGACACAGACTGGACTCGGCTTGGGACTAGGAGGTCTCACAACTGGGGGTCTGAATCTTGGTGGAGGAGGTTTGGGGACCACTGGACTTGGGGCCAACAAGCTGGGGAGTACTCTAACTGGGACAGGAGGGACCATGGGGCTAGGGACTGGACTAGGAGGACTGGGTCAAACCTCAAACCTGTGAGTTGACTGACTGACTGGCAGGCCTCTACCTCTAGCTGGAGAGTCTTACTTTATTTTGTGCTGTTGTGTTCTTTTTTTCAGAGTCACTAATTCCCTACAGCAACAGCAGCAGCAGCAGCTGCAATTGAAGCAGCAACAGTTGGAGGTGCTAGCAAGCTCTCCATTTGGAGACTCCTCTCTCTTCAGAACTGCTCTATATGTGAGTGCTGATACAATAGTTGTCTTGTAGAGTAGTTCTATGTTGTGTTTAAACCTGAGCTATTGCTTTTACCACCTCATTTGTTTTGTTTGTTGTAGGATGAGTCCAAGCTTCAGAAGAAAGCCACACCCACTCCTGTCACGCCCAAGACTAGTCCTGGGAATATGCCCCACTATAAGCTCAGCCTCCGCCCCTCTGCCAAGCTGACCACCACTTCCCTGAGCTCTCCCTCCAGACACAGGGAGAAAAACCGTCTGTTTGAAGGCCTGGACAGTCCCAACTCTGCCACACCCACTCTCTCTGGTGGTGGGTCTCTGAGCATGAGCGTTGGAGGAGGTAGTGGTGGTGAAGCATTTGTCCCTCGCAGAAGTGTCAAGAAACTCAACATTAGGCCCAAACCCAGTCAGGTAAGGGTTGCTCATAGTTTAGTAGGGAACTCGTTGCTAATGTTGTACTCGTGCTATTGTAGATTAGAGAGTGTTTAGTTCAGGGCTGTTAGGATAAAGTCTAATTAGACTGAATTAGTGCAGTGGGTATTTTATTAGAATTCAATGTAGTGGATGGCTGGAGGCTTATCTCTAACTAAATGGTATTAATTGATTTTTAATTCTCATCATCAGATTCCTGACAACCAATTCCTGTAAGCTCATTTTCAGTAAAGAACAATTTTTTTAGAGCAGAGGAATGCGCCTTCAGGAAACTGTATGTGTAATAGTTTTAGATTGTTTACAGAGTAGTACTTCATTAAGGACACCAATCAGCAATAGCTTTGATTCTGACCAA